>JAEEGH010012404.1_pt1 | contig 19123 bp, 13 predicted proteins | sample 9134181 | NCBI WGS metagenome assembly JAEEGH01 (sample SAMN16246544, study PRJNA631951) | gut metagenome | biome: gut microbiome; feature: rumen; material: DP-attached | host: Bos | place: Iran: Karaj | collected 2018-10 | reverse complement strand
ACCTAAAAACGAGAAAGGGTATATAAGTCGGCCTAATGACCGATTTGGGTTTAACCCAAATCGGTCATTAGGGTTTATGGCAGATGGGTATTTGTTATGTTACGAAGTAACGCCTTGGGTATATGGTGTATGAGTCCAACGCCCTGAAGGGGCAAAAGAATCACGCTTTTGCCCCTATTCAGGGCGTTGATAGCATGACATCTAATACCTAGGGCGATGCCCTAGCCTATACGCCTTTTGGCGTTTCATGCCGTAGATATCCGCAAGCATAGAGTCCCTGCCACGCCTAAACGGTATGAGGTATAGAACTAAAGAAAAACGGCTCGTCAAACTTTAGTAACAAAAAAGTGCTTCCCCCCTCTTTTTTTGCCACTTTTTGGGGAATACTGTTAAAAAGAATTAAATAATCGCCGAAATATGTTAAAAAATGATCATTTTTGCCTCCTCCGGTGTCTTTATAGTAAAGAGTAAAAAAATCATGAGTGCCCAGGACTATAGTATCGAAGATTGCAAGGCCTTTCTGCTGCGGCATAAGGAGACGATTGTGCAGATAGTGTCGATGTTCTATGCTCCCGACAGCTATGACTACCACGCGATGGTCTGCGACCTTTCTACATACCTATGGGAGGTCTATTGCAGGATACCGTCCAGCATGGAGATACGTGATGAGTCCGCGTGGATCTATGCCGTAATCTATCGCGAGGCACTCAACTTCCATAGGGGCGAGAGCCGTCGCCAAAGCCGTCTCGTCTACGGAGCCGACATCACCCACATGGCATCCGACGACGACAATAATCACAATATTAAAAGGCTCTACCAACTTGTTGACAGACTCAATGGCGACGAACGCGACATGCTGTTGATGTACATAGATAAAGTGCCCACTAGCGAGATGGCCAACTACTATTGCACCACTCCTCTCACCATCCGGCGGCGAATAAGGAAGATTTGCGACAAGTTGCGTCGCCTTGCCCGGACTCTGGACGACGATGATTTTGAATCTTAAAAAGGATAAACATATAATAACAAATAGTATACACTATGAGAACCGAAAAGAATGCCAAATATAACGACCCCTTGCTTCAGCTTCAGCAGGTGTGGCAGCAGCACAAGGAGCGTATCAGTGCTCTTCCATTCCTAAACGACGAAGAGTTGGATGAGCTGTACAAACGTAGTCGAGAAAAACAGCCAGAGCCAATGCCCGACACGGTTGTTGACGCGTTGGACCGTGCCGACAGATATGCCCGAGAACGCCGGATACGCTATGTCTCCGTCCTATTGGCCGCACTAGTGCTGGTGTGCGGCACTACAGTCCTCACCCAATCGTCCATACCGTCGATGCAGTTGACCGACGCTTCCGTTAGCAGGCAGTATGTCATGACTAACGTCGTCAATTTACTTGTTGAAAATAATAGTACCCTTGTAGTATGAGTATAAAGCAGAGAGACAATATCATCTGTCTCGTCATCTGTATGGCGGGTGTGCTGGCATCGCTGTGCATCATCTACACGCGATCCACGGTTCCCTACTGGCGGTGCAGCGAGGTGTATAAACACTACAGCAAGGTGGAAGGCATTAGAGCAATGTTCGTGAAGGACTTCCGTGTGAACGACACGCTCACTGTCGATGTTACCCTGCTGGAAGCCACAGACTCGGCGGCATGGGATGAGCTGGTGAAGAAGTTTAATGTGCCAGATGATGCGATAGAGGCAACGAAATCTAGTTCGGGAGAGATAAAGGTATGGATTCGTTTAGGACGGAAAGGACACCCTGAGGATGTGATAGAAGACGTTGGGGGAAGTGTAGACATGGATAAATGGGAGTTTGATATGATTGCAGAATCATTTGAACAGCGTACAATATGCATATTTGATATAAATAGCATGGATGAGTATCTTGCATTGGTTAGTTATAGTGTTGATATAATGGCAAATAAAATTAAGGTTAATTTCAAAAATTTAGGAAACGAGTAAATTAAAATCAATTGTCTTGCTGGCCGTGTTGGGACTAGCCGTGGCCAGCTGCACGAAGGAGAATGTGACGGACGACACGTATGTTGTTGCCACCGCGTCGAGTGTCACTTATTTTATCGATGGGCAGCAATACTATGCCAACCCGCAGACCGATGAGGAGTGGTCGGCATTCCTCGACCGTATGTTGGCTTTGGCAAAGGAGGGATACACCGTGCGGTTCGAGCGTACCGGTGTCGGTCAGCAGACTAATGTCGCCAAGGAGAAGGTGACGTATATCACGGACAACGAAAAGGATGCGAAATTGTGGGCTGCACAGATGGTGCTTCATGGGTATCAGGTTACCATTACCTTTGACCAAGCAACAGGGAAATACACCTGTGTAGCCGTCCGTTAGTCAATTAACAGCAGGTGGGGAGCCTGCATAAAACCATTAAGGCAATGAAACTAATAAAGAGAGCCCCGCACGAAATAGGTGCGCCGGTGTGCGGGGCTGAAAAATGAGGGCCGGAAGGCGGCGAGAAGCCTGTTTCGAATGTCGCAAGGAGAAACACTTCCCCCGCCCGCAGGGCCCCCGAGGCATAGAAGGTCTGATGCCGCAAGTAATAACGCAGCAGGACCGAATCTATTGTGCGAGGCCGGAAAAAAAATCTGCGCCAGCCCGCACAGCACCGCAAGGCAAGGCAGACGGTTTTTCCCACAAGTAAAAGTGGGTGAACCAAATTTATTAACCTAAAAAGATAGATAGTCAAGCCTCAAAAATTATCAACAATCTGATTGTTGATAAAATAAATTGTTAAAATACTTGTGTGGTTTGCAAAAAAGTCGTATCTTTGCATCGAAAAACATGCAAAACAATGTACACAAAACCCGCACCCCGAACCGACCAGCAGTCGCTGTTCTTCGACCTGGAGTCACAGCTGAACCAGAAGCACCCGCTATACCTATTGGCCAACAAGATAGACTGGGAAGTCTTTGAAGAGGCCTTCAAGGGATTGTACTGTGCCAACAACGGACGACCAGCCAAGCCGATTCGCCGTATGGTGGGGTTGCTGATACTGAAACATGTGCGCAACGTGTCGGACGAGAGTGTCATGGGGGGGTGCAACCACTAACGGAAATTGATAAATGATTTAAAAATAGTACGGATATGAAGAAAAACGTTATGTTGGTGCTGGGCGTGCTTGGCGCAATGCTGGCGCAGGCGCAGCTGAGCGACACGGTGGAGCACCGTGTGAGGAACTATTACTACAGCCGCTGGTTCGACACGTGCCAGTGCGAGGGGATATACCGTGGGACGGCGGAGCGTCTCGCCAGACTCAACCTTATTCACCATACCAGTTACCAGTGGGGGGAATTTGCGAGGAGGGACTATGCGGCGGAGCCCGTGGAGCTGTTGGGCATGGCGGTGATGGTTATTCCCGAGGTCAACACCCGGCTGTATATAGACAGCAACTATGGCGAGGAGTATGTGTATGTGGCCTACTACGACTCGGTGAACAACGATATGGTGAAGGTGGATTCGGCGAGATGGGACACTGTGCAGCCGAAGACGATGAAGCTGGTGCTGACCTCGACACCGGAGTATTATTTATGGAATGACACGTATCCGGGCGGCGTGGCGTACTGCAGGGTGTACGAGGCCTACTTTGAGAAGCCGGTGAGGGTGGAGGGAGAGTTCTACGTGGTGGGCAGTTTCCATGGCAGCGAGCTTTGCGAGGCTCCCGGCTGGACCGAATTCTGCATGCACAAGCCCGTATATTATGCGACGATAGGAGGTCCGACGCATCCGGAATGCTGCTATCCCACAGAGTGGGAGTTCCGTCGTACCCATACTTGGGCATGGCATGATACCCCCAAGCGGGGCTTCGGGCCGTTCCTGCCCATCATCGAGCCCCAGAGCCTGCTGGAGGTGCGTGCGGCGGACTCGGCGATGGGGCATGTGACAGGCGGGGGGTTCTATCCGGACAGTTCGAGCGTGCTGATACGTGCGGTGCCCGAATACGGCTATGTCTTCTCTCATTGGGACGACGGGGACACGGTGAATCCGAGGCTGGTGACGGTGACGAGCGACACGGTGTTCACCGCCTATTTTGAGGAGGCGGAGTATTACAGGATGGCCGTCATAGCCTATCCTCCAGAGTACGGCACGGTGGAGGGAGACGGGAGCTATCCGCAGAACACGGACACGGTCATCGCCGCCCATGCGATGGACGGGCAGTACCGTTTCGTGGAATGGCATGACCACGACATCACCAATCCGAGACGGGTGAGGGTGGTACAGGATACGGTGTTCACCGCGATATTCGAGCTTGTGGAGGACAGCGGCAGCCATCAGGGCATAGGTGCCGTGCCGCCGCTGGGCAGCCAGTTCCGGTTGGTGCCGAATCCCGCGTCGAGCGAGGTGAGGTGCGTGACCTGTGGCGAGGGCTTCGCCGGAGGCGTGCTGACGGTGACAGACGCTGCGGGTCGCGAGGTGCTTCGCAGGGAGCTGGCTGCGGGGACGCAGAGGGTCGCGCTCAGCGTGGCGGACTACCCAGCGGGCACCTACTTCGTGACGCTGACCACCACCGACGGCACCGGCACGCAGAAGCTGATAATTGAAAATTGAGAATTGAAAATTGAGAATTGAAATCTCGCGGGAGCGACCAATTGCCTGCCGCTGCGAAGTTTCAATTCTCAACTCTCAATTTGAGAAAAATGTGTATCTTTGCAAATGAAAACTTGGAATCCATTCTTAATTATTGTGCCATGAAAGTGTTGAGATTTAGCATTCTATTTATTGTACTGCTGATGCCGCCTGGTGCGGCATTAGGGCAGAGCCAGACCAGCGAGGTGACCGGGCACAGGTCTGACACAATCATCGTGCGGTACTGGAAGGAAGCCGCAAGCGTCGTGTACACCCACAACAGCTATGACGAGAACTGGTTCCTGCTGGTGGATTCCGCCGTGCCGCACGTGCAGAAGATGGCCGTGCCCCCGTACGTGACGGTTAACGACTTCCGCATCTTGCACGACACGGTGTTCGTGGGAGGGCACTACGTGTTGGGCGGCACCCCGATGGGGCTGCTGGCCTGTTTCGCCATCAACGACTTCTACACCGGGGCGGGCACGTACCACTGGGATGCCGCATCGTCGGCGCCGATGGTTGGCGGCCCCATGGACGGATGCCAGAGCTATCTGTGCGACATCGCGAGGCTCGCGGTGTACGACAGCAGTGGCTGCTCGAAGATCGCCTTTATCGCCAAGAACTATTTCCTAGGGGAGACATCGATGCGCGTGGGCATCGGACGGGCCAGGTTTGACGGGACAATGTGGGACTGGATATTTATGTTCAACAAATACGCGATAGAGGAGTATACCGACATTGTCACCACGCAGAACTACGTGGTGGCGGTGGCGCGCACCAACGACTCGGCGCGGCTGGCGCTACGGGTGTTTCCCAAAGGCGGCTACCTCTACCCTGCAGGGACATGGCCGGCGGATAACAGCTATCCCAATAAATACGGACAGGGCTTTTCGGACCTGGAAGTGGACGAGGACGTGATGGCGACGGCGTTGGACGGCGACGGTTTTGCGGTGGCGTACCATTATAAGAATTCGCCAGACGAAGGGCTGGCGCTGAAAACGTTCGGCATCGCGGGCGGAGCGGCGGTACTGCAGGAGGGGCTGACAGTCCCGTGTGGCAGGCAGCCGGGCTCGAGGTGGAAGATGCGCGACGTGCGTTATTCCCCGTCGAAACAGAGCATAATCGTGCTGAACGACTTCGACGGCGGGACGGTGGGCGGCCAGGCGAGCATCGTATATCGGTTCCCGCTCCCGTCCCTGTCGGCTGGTGTAGTCCTGTACAACGGCAGCTATCTTTTGGGGCACGGCCTGCATGCCCTGGATCCCTTCGGAGGCGCATCGGAAGCCTTTGTGGCATCGGGCAACTACATGGGTGGCGGGTACCTCACACTGATGTGGGAGGCTGTCTTTCCCCCCGCCAGCTGCGGGCTGCCGGACGTCATCAACGGCATCATCAGGCATGTGCCCCCGTACATCAGGTACATGGAGACGAATCTGATCAAGCCTTCACTCCGGCAGGGCGACATGCCCTCGGCAGTTGAGGAACAGGAAAGGACGACATTGTGTAACCAATAAACAGGCAGCAATATGAAAAAGACAGTTCTGTTAATAGTTTGCGTGCTGGCGGCAGGGGTAGCGACAGCCCAGTCTCACAGTTTCAGGGACACGACGTATGTGCGGTACCAGCAGTTCGATTTCGACGCATGGCTGGCGGCGGACACGGTGGGGGACCGCTACAAAAATCTGAGGATTGCGCCAGCAAATCCTGAAGTGTGCTTCAGTAATACTTTGCTGGAACCGTCAGACGTGCTCCAGTACAACTATATAGACAATCCAGCCGGAGTGGACGTGGCCGGGATTTCTGCCGTCATATATGATATACAGAATCAGGTCGTCCCGCTGGAGTATCTGATGCTGTACGAGGCCTCACCCGACACCTTCGAGCTGCTGGAACGGGTGGAGTGGACGGGGATCGACATGTCTGGGTTCCCCCTGTTCGGATTTGTGAAGAGGGAGGCGGCGTGCACATATGCCTCCTTTGCAGTCCCTGTCGACTCCTCGTTGTATGACAATGCGACGAATCATAGGAACCTGCATTATCGGATATTCGACTACTATTTCGACAAGCCCGTGAGGGTGTACGACTCGTTCTATGTGGGAGGGACATACTATAATATCGAGCCATTTTTTACTGGAGAGACGGGTCTGAGCATGGGCGGAGGCAGTTACGTCACGTTTAGTACGGGTTCGAAGCAGGACGGATGTTACGAACCGTCGCTGTGGAAGTTATATCATTATTACACGTCATATTATGCTACAGGCTCCCCATACCCGTTACACCAATGGTACTGGAACACGACTACCCAGTTTTTGATGGTGCTGCCCATCATAGAGGTGGTGGACACGGAGTTTGCCCATGCGCCGGAGTGTCCGAGGGTGAGCGGGCTGTTTGTGCGTGGGAACTATACGGACACGGTGACGGTGCAGTGGACGGCTGACAGCCTGCACACGGAGTACGAGCTGTCGTACGGGCGCGAGGGCACAGCGGCTGCGGACGGCACCATCGTGAGGCTGAACAATACGACCCGCTGGCAGTTCACGGACACGTCCTACAGCGACATACCGATGGTGGCGTATGTGCGGACGGTGTGCCGGGAGTACGACACGCTTCGGCGGAGCGGGTGGAGTTCGGTGCGCTGGCGGCTGCATCACAGCAGGCCGGACGACACCGCGCAGCACGAGGGCATAGCGGTGCCCGAAGAGGGGAGCGACCTGTCGCGCTTTGTGCGGCTGATGCCGAACCCGGCGAGCGGGAGCGTGGTGGTGGCGTCGTCGTACGGCATCGAGGGAGTGGAGGTATACGACGTGAGGGGCGAGCGAGTGCTGGAGCTTTCGGGCACGGGGAGAGGGACGGCGGCGGACTTCGACGTGTCGAAGTGGGCGAAGGGCACCTACGTGGTGCTGGTGCGCACTCCCGCAGGCACCACTACCAAGCGGCTGGTGGTGAATTGAGGGGATTTGAGAATTGAGAGGACATACCCCGGTCTTCGACCACCCCTCTCAAGAGGGGATGGGGACGGGGGGACGGCTGGCGCGGTGGCATTCGGTGGGGTTGACATTTTTCTGTTCTGCGTATTTTGCGTGGCTTAAATAGTCGCGCAGAATACGCAGAATTTTATTCAATTTTTTGTGGATTAAAAATTTTTGTGTACCTTTGCAATCGCTAATAGGGTGTCGAATTGTTAAAGGCACGTGTTAGCTTATAGAAATTAAACACTTATAGAAAATCGGTATGTATAAAATCGAACATCATCCAATCTTAGACATCCCGCAGAGCGAGATGGTGGAGTTTATTTACGACGGACAGAAGGTGCAGGGCCGCAAGGGCTACACGATTGCCGCCGCGTTGCATCAGGCGGGTTTCCCCGTACACAGCCACAGCCTCGACGGCCGCAACCGCAGCTTGAACTGCGGCATCGGCAAGTGCGGAGCATGCGAGATGCTGGTGGACGGGCAGGTGAGGCGCATCTGCGTGACGCTGGTGGACGGCGTGAAGGAGGTGTGCCGTATCGACAGCCGCGAGGGCGGGCTGCCCGAGGTGCGCCCGCAGCAGCCGAGGGAGGTGAAGGTGTATAAGACGCAGGTGGCCATAATCGGCGCAGGGCCTGCAGGGCTGGCGTGCCGCGAACAGCTGAACGCCTTCGGCATCGACAACATAGTGATTGACAACAACGCTAAGATTGGCGGACAGTTCAACATGCAGACCCATCAGTTCTTCTTTTTCGAGAAGGAGAAGAAGTTTGGCGGCATGCGCGGTTTCGACATTGCCAAGACGTTGGCAGGCCCGAGCCACGAGGGCATACTGCTGAACAACACGGTGTGGGACCTGCTGGAGGGTCGACGCGTGGCTATCAAGAATATCGTCACCGGCGAGGTGGGATATGTGGATGCGGAGCATCTGGTGGTGGCGACGGGCGCGGTGCCCTTTATGCCGACGTTTGAGAACGACGATGTGCCGGGCGTGTATACTGCCGCGGTATTCCAGAAGATGATGAACCAGGAGCATACGCTGCTGGGCAAGCGGGTGCTAACCGTGGGCGCGGGCAATATCGGCTATCTGACCTCGTACCAGGGTATGCAGGCGGGTGCCACGATCAAGGCTATCATCGAGGCGATGCCTCGCGAGGGCGGATTCCCGGTGCAGGCCAACCGTGTGCGGAGGCTGGGCATTCCCATCATGACGGGCTATACGCTGGTGCGTGCCATTCCGAATGAGGACTATACGGGCGTGACGGGCGCGGTGATTGCCAAATGCGAGAATTTCAAGGCCGTCCCCGGCACGGAGCAGGTGATTGACGGCATCGACATTATCAATATTTGCACGGGCCTGATTCCCGACAACCAGTTGCTGGTGAAGGGACGCGAGGTGTTTGGCCACAATACCTACGGCGTGGGTGATGCCATCCGCATAGGCGAGGGCACCAGCGCGGTGCTGCGTGGCAAGCAGGCCGCCTACGAGGTGGCACAGGCGATGGGCATCCGCTACAACTATGACGACTATCTGGACATCTCGCGCCAGTATATCGACTCGCAGCAGCATCCCATCCGCATCTTGGAGAAACCCAACCTGCCTAGCGAGGAGCGGATGAAGCTGAAGCCGTTTGTGCAGATGGACTGCCTGTACGGCTTTGCCTGCAACCCCTGCTCGTTCAGCTGTCCGCAAGGGGCTATCACCAAACCGGCTACCAACACCACGCCTACGGTGGACTACGACAAGTGCATCGGCTGTATGCAGTGTGTGAACAACTGCCCGGGTCTGGCCATCTTCGGCTACGACCTGCAGAAGGGTGTATGCTTCCTGCCTATTGAGTATGAGGTGGAAGAGGGTGCAGAGGCCTATTTGGTGGACAACAACGGACAGAAGATAGGGGAGGGTGTGATTGAGAAGATAATGAAGAAACCCAACAAGACTAATGTGGCGAGAGTGAAGGTCTCGGGCAACCCCGTGATGACCGACATCAAGGGCTTTATTGTCAAGGACCGTTATCCGAATGGTCTGAATTTTCAGAATAATCTGAATGGTCAGAAGGGGGAGGCGTACGTATGCCATTGCGAGGATATCAAGCTGGACCGTGTGTTGGAGGTGCTGGGCGACCGCAAGACCATCTCGGTGGACGAGCTGAAGCACATCACCCGTCTGGGCATGGGCCCCTGCCGTGGCAAACGGTGCATACCCCGCGCCCGTCAGATATTGCGCAGCTACGGCATAGAGCTGGTGGGCGATGCCACGCCGCGTGCGCCGCTGTCGAACCAGGTGACGTTGGGCGACCTCTACAACGCCCAGACCAAGGAGGTGTTTGTGTTCCCGAAGATGAACGACGTGAAGAGGGAGCAGGTGGAGGTGCTGATTGCCGGCGGCGGCATTGCGGGCAGCGCGCTGTTCCGCTATTTCGCCGAAGCAGGCAAACGGCCAGTGATGATCAACTACAGCCGCGGTGCATCGTGGCGTTGCATCGGCGGTGGACGTCCGGCCTTCTCCAACCCCGACATTGCCGACATAGCAGTGCACAATCACGAGATATTCAAGAATATGCAGAAGGTGCACAATATCAATTACCACCTGACGCACTACGTGAACCTGGTGCACGACGATTCGACCTACAAGTCGCTGGACGCCTCGCGCGCATGGAGCGATGCCTACATGATTGAGCGCAAGGACTTCAAGAAGGAGATTTCGCCGCTGTGGGACGACAGCAAGACGACTTACAGCCACGCACTTATCACCCGCGACTGCTGGCAGGCTACGCCGGGACGCGTCATCGACTACATCCGAGGCATAGGCGTGGAGCAGGGCGGCCGCTACTATGAGGACTGTGAGCTGCTGAACGTGCAGAAGGTGGGCGGACACTATGTGGCACTGGTGCGTGACCACGAGGGCAATTACGTGGAGTATACCTGCGACCACTTTGTCAACGCCATGGGCTGGGGCGCGGAGAAATTTATCGACCAGCTGGACCTCGACACGGGCCTCTACCCTGTGAAGCATCAGGCCTTTATCACACGCCGTCTGCCCATGATGGGACGGAGAACCTCCGCTGGTAATCAGTGCGACCCGCTCGACATGATTATCGACCGTCGTCACTACAAGGGCTTTAGCGCCGTCTACGGGCAGCAGTGGGGCCACACGGGCCAGATAATCGGCTGCGCCAGCCCCGACACCGACGCCTACGAGGCCCGTCAGAATATCAAGTATAACAGCAAGGAGTTCTTGGAGATAGTCTCCGAGGTGTTTGCCGAGTGGATTCCCAACCTGCGCGAGGTGGGCTTCCTGGCCGTGTGGGCAGGCCGCTACACCGAGCCGCGCTACATCATCGACCCCGAGGTGGGTCTCTGCACAGGCTTGCGCGGTCACGGCTTCATGCTGGGACAGTACTTGGCCAAGCTGTATGTCGACAAGTATCTGGGGCGCGAAGTGCCGAGCTACATGGAGGACTTGAAGATTGGCGGTAAGGGCTTATCAGAAAACGCATTCAAGTAGAATTAATTTTTTTCATGGCTTTTTCCAGGTGCTGTGAGTTCTTCGGAGCACCTTTTTCACTATCATTAGGTATCGCCACTTTCATAATAGCCACAAGTTTGTAATTTGTATTTCATGGAATTGAAGTATTTTTGCATCTGTAAAAACAGATTGATATGCAAGAGATAATCCACTTAATCAACGAGATGTCGCCCTACCTGCTGTTGGGATTCCTGTTTGCGGGGCTGCTGCACTCGTTCGTGCCGTCGAAACTGTACCACCGTTATCTGTCCAAGCCCACCTTCGGGTCGGTAGTCAACGCGGCCCTGCTGGGCATACCGCTGCCGTTGTGCTCGTGCGGGGTCATTCCCACCGCCATGTCGCTGCGCAGGGAGGGTGCCTCGAAGGGGGCGACGACCTCGTTTCTTATCGCCACTCCGCAGACGGGTGTCGACTCGATATTAGCTACTTACGGCATGATGGGATTGCCCTTTGCCATCGTACGCCCGGTGGCGGCGTTGTGCACGGCTCTCTTTGGCGGTGCGGCGGCGAATATATTCGGCAAGTCGGAAGGGTCGGAAGTATCGGAGGTGTCGGATTGTGCTCACGAGCATGGTCATGCTCACGACCATTGCGACTGCGGTTGTGACAGTCATTCCCATCATCACAACAAGTTGGTCGAGGCGTTGCGCTACGCCTACGTTGACATGATTGCCGACATCGGCAAGTGGCTGCTCATCGGACTGTTTGTGGCAGGGCTGATTACGGTGTTGATACCCGATAGTGCCTTCACCATCTTTCAAGGCAACACGTTGGCATCGATGTTGCTGGTGCTCTGTATTGCGGTGCCGATGTACCTGTGCGCCACGGGTTCTATCCCGATTGCGGTGGCATTGATGCTCAAGGGGCTCACCCCTGGTGCGGGGCTGGTACTGCTGATGGCGGGACCGGCGTGCAACTTTGCCAGTATGCTGGTGGTGAAAAAGGTGTTGGGCACTCGCTCGCTGATTATCTATCTGGCATCTATCGTGATTGGGGCGGTGGGCTTCGGATACCTTATCGACTTCCTGCATTTCGGCAACTACGTCAACTTCCTCGGCAGCCTGCAGGTGGCAGATGCCTGCGGGCATGGCTGCGAGGGGGGAGGCTCATGGTTTGGCTGGACTTGCACCGTCGCGCTGTTGCTATTGGTCGTCAATGCACTGCTGCTACCACGCCTGCGTCGCAACAAGAAACATGTCGCAACAAAAACCGTTGAAAATATGAACACAAGAGTTTATCACATTGAGGGCATGAACTGCAACCACTGCCGCACTGCCGCCGAGAAGGCGTTGCAAGATGTCGAGGGTGTCACCTCCGCCCGCGTGGTGTTAGAAACTAAAGAAGCCTTCGTCGAAGGCACCGCCTCCGAGGAAGCGTTGCGCAAGGCCGTTGAGTCGGTCGGGTTCACATTAAGGTAACCTCCTATAATAGATTCTGACCACGAATCTCACCAATCTAACGGATTTTATACTACTGGATGCGACAGCCATCCCCTCTTGAGAGTGGGAGCAAACATCCTCTGAATGTTTACCGTAAGGCTGGGGTATGTGACCTATTATGGCATCCCTATAGGGGGGTGGAGAAGGTCTGCGTTGCTGTGTGCAGCATTTTTTTTCTTGACATGCCGGGAAAAAGTTGTATATTTGCATCTACAGACAGCGAGTCATTGTGTCTGTAAATAGTTAAGAAAGCGCATTTTCGCTCTATTCCTATATTGGTGAACTTCGACACTTCACAAATTGAAAGTTATGGAATACTGGGAAGATGAATGCTCCTGTTGGATTGTATCAAACCATCACGATACATCCCGCAGTGGAGCGATTCACTGAACCATATTTTACTTTCAAGGGAGTCGAAGCCCTACCAATGAAAATAGGGTAATAAATGGATGGCTCCACTTTCTTGTATTGTCTCCGTGCCGTCGAGCCGCGCCACTGAAAAAACAAAAATAACATGAGAAAGAAATTATCATCTCTCATCTTTCTGTTCCTTGCAGGCTTCGCCCACGCCCAAGGTTACGACTTCAGTGCTGTAGCACCATCGGGGCAGACTTTGTACTATGAAATTCTGACATCATCTACAGTTGGTGTAACATATCCTAATGACAGTGCATTCTCCGATGTTTATGGGTTGTCACCTTGGAGGGGATATACAAAGCCAACAGGCAGTTTGACAATCCCTTCGTCTGTCTCATACGGAGGGACTATATATACTGTCACAGAAATCGATTCTTTTGCATTTTATGAATGTCGCGGACTCACTTCTGTTACCATTCCAAACCCCATCACCACAATTGAAGATTACGCTTTAAGCGGCTTAGATAGTTTATATACGGTGAATTTTAATGCCGATAGTTGCACGTACATGGACTACGCATTATATGCGGGAAATCTTACTACCGTTAATATAGGTCAGAATGTGAAAATGATTCCTGCTCATGCTTTTTATGCTTGTTCAGGACTCACTTCGATTACGATTCCAAGAAATGTCAAAAGCATTGGCGACAATGCGTTCTCATATTGTAGTAACCTTACGACGGTAAACTTTAATGCCGACAGCTGCACCAATATGGGGTATCATAGCGATAGCAATTGGGTATTCTATGTATTTGGAAATTGTAATGTCAGCACTGTAAACATAGGCAGCAATGTCAAGATGATTCCTAATGGCGGGTTCAGTGGTTGTACAAACTTACAGTCTATCACATTCCCGGATTCTTTAGAATCAATAGGCAACTTGTCATTTCGGGGCTGTACCGGCCTCACCTCGGTTACGATTCCAAGGAACGTCAGAAACATTGGCGCCAGTGCTTTTTGGGCCTGTAGTAACCTTACTACGGTAAATTTCAATCCCGACAGCTGCACCTATTTGGGGTATAGTAGCGATTGGACATACTATTTATTTGGAAGTAGTGTCACCACAATAAACATCGGCAACAATGTCAAGATGATTCCCAATGGTGTATTCAGTAATTGTACTAACCTACAGTCAATCACATTCCCGGATTCGTTAGAATCAATAGGCAACTCATCTTTTATGAATTGCACCAGCCTCACATCGGTTACAATTCCAAGGAATGTGAAAAGTGTTGGATATTATGCTTTTTATGGTTGTAGCAACCTTACAACGGTGAACCTTAATGCCGACAGTTGCGCTAATATGGGATATCGTAACGAAACAATGACTTCATACGCTCCGTTTAAGAATTGTAATGTTAGTACTGTAAATATCGGCAGCAATGTAAAGATGATTCCAGCTGCCGCTTTCTGTGCTTGTACGAATCTTCAATCTGTCACGATTCCGAATTCTGTGAAATCAATAGGCAGTGATGCGTTTTATGGATGCACAGGGCTTACTTCGGTTGTGATTCCGGATTCTGTTGAAAGAATAGGCAATGAGTCGTTCGGTAGTTGCACGAGCCTTACTTCGATTACGATTCCTCGGAGGGTTAGGTCTATTGGTAGATGGGCGTTCAAGAATTGTAGTAACCTATCAACGGTAAACTATAATGCCGATAGTTGTACCCATATGGGATGGTATGATACTAATTCGTATGCCATTTACCCGCCTTTTCAAGGTTGTGGTGGACTTAATGCTATTTATTTCGGGAATAATGTAAAAGTGATACCAGATTATACGTTTCTTAACCGTAGAATAAGAAACCTAATAATTCCAGATTCGGTAGAATATATTGGTTCTGGTGCGTTCGGTTATTGTGACAGCTTAGAATCATTGGTTATAGGTAATGCTGTGGACTCGATAGGTGTCGGTGCTTTTCATGATTGCTCTGGGTTGACAAGCATCACTTCAAAGCGTGCGATAGCCCCCAAGACAGGTTTGAATGCCTTTACCGGCATCCTAGACTCCATCCCAGTATATATCCCCTGCGGAAGCACAGCCTCATACTCTGTACGCTGGAGCTACTTTACCAACTTCGTTGGGGAGATGTTTGCCACAGTAAGTGTGTCGTCGGCAGACACTGTGATGGGCACGGCAGCAGTGGTCACGCAGCCCACCTGTGACTCTACCACCGCCACTATTGCCGCCACGCCCAACGCGGGCTATGCCTTTGCCTACTGGAACGACGGCAACACACAGAATCCCCGCAGCCTGACTATATACAGGGATACGATGCTGGTGGCTTATTTCGCTTTGAGTCCCGACACAATTGTCCACCACGACACAACGATTGTCCACGACACCATTCTGATTCACGACACCACCATTGTGCATGACACCACCATCGTGAACAATTATATCCACGACACGACGATTGTGCATGATACTACCTATGTCCAGGTGTATGTTCACGACACCACGGTAGTCCGCGACACCGTTATTGTGAACAACTACGTCCATGACACGGTATACATCAACAACTACATCCACGACACCACCATTGTGAACAACTACATTCACGACACGGCGTATGTGCACGACACGACGATAGTGAACAACTACATCTATGACACTGTATACATCAACAACTACATCCACGACACTACCATTGTGAGTAACTACATTCACGACACGGCGTATGTGCACGACACGACGATAGTGAACAATTATATCCACGACACCACCTACATAGATAACTACATCTACGACACAGTGATGGTGCCGATGCCGATAGATTACTACACGCTCACGCTCGCTTCGGAACAGCCGACGTTAGGCTTTGTGGTGGGGTCTGGCACCTACAGCGACAGCACTACGATTGAGATTGCCGCTGTGGCGATAAGTGGCAACCATTTTGTACAGTGGAGCGACGGAAGCACGGAGAATCCGCGCCATGTATTGGTGCGTGAGGATATGAGTCTGTACGCCTCCTTTGCCGCCGACGAGGTGGGCATTACTGATGTGCAGATGTCGGGTGCCACTATCACCGTGCAGGGGAACATTATCACCGTGCAGGGTGCCGCAGGAGAGCGCGTGCGCATCTTCGACGTGGTGGGACGACTGCTCAGCACCGAGATGAGTGTGGCTGAGACGCAGAGTTTCCGCATGATGTCGACGGGAGTTTACCTGGTGCAGGTGGGCGACGGTACGGCACAGCGCGTCGTGGTGAGGTAAGGAAATCCGAAAATTGAAAATTGAAATCTTGCGGGAGCGACTGTTCCCGCAAGATTATAATTTCTACCCTTGAATAGTACGTGAAGTATGCTTTATTAAGTCAATCTCCCCTTGTTTGGTAGGGTGATTTGTTCTGCGGTACAGAATAAAATTGGCAAAATTTGTTCTGTGGCGTAGAATAAAATCCGTATATTAGACATTTTGCAGTAGGAGCCATTTCCATACGGGAACAAGGTCTATGGTAAGACCTCCTTCGTTTATGGTGGACTCTTCGTCCCGAGTCACAATGACGGCTTTTTTTAGGAGGTGAACCTTGTTGAGTTTTGCCAAGGAATCCACTTCCCTTTTTATGGTGTTCACGTCAGAGAGCCGATAGGATGCCTGCACAGCCAGACCTTCTTCTGGCACATAGAAATCAACCTCAATGTTGTGCAAGTAGTAGTACACCCCCGTTCCATACCTTTTGCGCATGGCTATGGCACAGATGTTTTCGAGTAGAGCAGAGTGGTTTTCTAGTAGGAAAAGGTTCAGAAGGCCGTTGTCTACAAAGTAGAACTTCTTTGTTGTTTCCCGTTCCACAAAGCGTGATGCATAGTTTTGGAGAGGGAACACGAGGCATGCGTCCATTAAGTGGTTGATATACTCAATAATGGTAGCAGTGCCGCACGATACGCCAACAGCCTTAATCATATTGCATAGCCTTGTGTAGGACAATGGCTGCTGAATGCTTTCTGCCAGTTTCTTCAGCACAAGCCGTAATGCTTCTTCGTTCTTAACCTTGTTTCGTACAATCAAGTCGTTGAAAAATATTCTGTTATATAGTCCGTTAAGCCATACTCTCTTTTCTTTGAACCGTGTTAGTTCTGGGAATCCTCCCCATTGAAAGTAGGTGTTAAATGCACGGTTGATTTCGTTGCGCTTTTGTCCATACATCCATCGTGAACCTAATGCAACATTGCTTGCGTTCAAGAACTCGGAAAAGCTATAGGGGTACACTGGCACGTCGATGAATCTTCCACCAAGCACAGTCTGAATGTCGCGACTCAGCATTTTGGCGTTGCTGCCGGTGATATACACTTGATACTTTTGGTTGGCAAGCCTTCGGGCAAAACTTTCCCAACCATTGACATTCTGTATTTCGTCAAAGAAAAAGATAGGCTTGCTGCTTCGCACGCTATAGTTGGCTTGGAGGATTAAGTCGAGTTGGTCGGCTTGCATACCATGCAACCTTTCGTCGTCGAAGTTGATATATATCATATTCTCAATAGGAATACCTTCAGCCAGTTTTTTTTGTATCTGTTGGTATAGGGTATAGGATTTGCCGGCCTGCCGTACTCCGACAAATACATAGTTTCCCGCCTGTTCTAGATTTATGGTTCTTGGGACGATGTTTATCTGAGGAATATAGTCGTACCCCTCTGATATAATGTTGTTTAATAGTTCTTTGTCTATCATTTTGACCAGTGTTTTGTGATGCAAATATACGAATTTTATTCTATACTACAGAATAAAATTGGCGAAATTTGTTCTGTGGCGTAGAACAAATTGAGGTTTTGTATATAGAATTAACGTGTGGCGGGGCTGACGAAGGTGACGGCGTGTTTGAGGTTTTGGACGCGATAGCGGTTGCTGTGGAGCATCTCGCCATCGATGACCAGCCAGAAGGGGTCGGGACTTGCCATTTCGACCACGGTGCATTGGCGGTATTGCATAAGTTTCTGGACATCGGGGCGGTTGATGTGGGTGCCTTGGCTGTATTCGTTGATGAGGCTGGCGAACTTGAAGAGCGACATCCGCTTGAAGAGGTTGATTTCAATTAGTCCGTCGTCGTTCTTGGAGAGCGGTGCACACATATAGTTGCCACCGTTGTAGCGTCCGTTGCCGAGGGTGCAGAGGAGCATGTAGCCGTCGTAGAAAGGCTCGCCGTCAACAGTCATACGGACATAGTTGCTGCGCGAAGTGAAGATGCTGCGGATGATGCCGGTGGTGTATGAGTGCTTGCCGCCGATGATGGGCTTGCGACGCACGTCGTTGCCAATCTTGCAGACCATGGCATCGAAACCGAAGTTACAGACGTTGATGCTGTAGCGGTCGTTGACCTTCATCACATCGACAGGGTGGGGGACGCCCTCTACCAGGCGGTCAAGGTCGTTGAAATCGTCGTGGGTGGCGTAATATTTGATATAGTCGTTGCCGCTGCCGTTGGCATGGACGGTGACTTGCACGTCGGGGAATCCGATGATGCCTGTGACCACCTCGTTGAGGGTGCCGTCGCCACCGCAGGCGTAGAAACGCACAGCCTTGCCGGGATGGTCGGCACACCACTGGCGGGTCCATACGGTGGCATCGCCCGAGGCGCGAGTGACGTAGATTTGGTAGTCAAAATCGGGATGGGCGGAGGCATAGGCTTCCACTTTCTGGGTCACAAGGGTGGTGGAGTCTTGTTTTCCTGCGCAAGGGTTTACGACGAAGATATGTTTCACTTTTTACAATTGAGAATTGAAAGTTGAAAATTGAGAATTGCGCTGCAAAATTACACATTTTTTGTGGAATTGTGCTTTTTTAATTTTTAATTTTTAATTTTTTCGTATCTTTGCATTTTATTTCAAGCAATGAAGAACATCCGCAACTTTTGCATTATAGCCCATATCGACCATGGTAAGAGCACCTTGGCCGACCGTCTTTTAGAATACACCAATACCGTCTCGCAGCGTGAGATGCAGGACCAGGTGCTGGACGACATGGATTTGGAAAAGGAGCGTGGCATCACCATCAAGAGCCATGCCATCCAGATGAACTATGGCGAGTATACGCTCAACCTTATTGACACTCCCGGCCATGTGGACTTCAGTTACGAAGTGTCGCGCTCGATAGCCGCCTGCGAGGGTGCGCTGCTGGTGGTAGATGCCACCCAGGGCATTCAGGCGCAGACCATCTCCAACCTCTATCTAGC
>JAEEGH010012399.1_pt1 | contig 19130 bp, 12 predicted proteins | sample 9134181 | NCBI WGS metagenome assembly JAEEGH01 (sample SAMN16246544, study PRJNA631951) | gut metagenome | biome: gut microbiome; feature: rumen; material: DP-attached | host: Bos | place: Iran: Karaj | collected 2018-10 | reverse complement strand
GTCTACCTGTATGGCGAAGGCATTGTGGACGGTTCCGAGGTCCTGATCGACATCTCGTTTGACTCGCAAGGGAAGCCGTTCATCACGACCGCGCCGGTTGTCGGCAACCGTTCGGACATCACGGCCACGGTTGTTGGTTCGTCCTCGCCTGGCAACTGGAGCAATCCGGCGGTTCTTGAGAAGAGCGGCGACACCTGGACACTGCCAACCGGCTCGGAGGCGCACTTCTTCCGCCTTGTTCTGACCTATTGAGTTCCAAGTAGCCAACGCACAGAACTAACTCGCTACGTGTTGCGGCCTCGCCCGAAGCGAACCCTTTTGCTCCGTGTAGGAAACCCAAACCCTTCGTGTAGGAAACCAAAACCCTTCGTGTAGGAAAGTCAAAAGGTCCGTGTAGGTACAGCGGCAATCCCGTGTACCCATCCCGTCGAAGTCGACAGGTGGGGACTGTCCCCTCGCGCATTAGCGGCGAACTTGCCAAAATCACGGAACACGCCACGAACAAAGTGCTTGTAGGCTCCCCATCCCATATCATCACGATGTTGAGGGAGGATGTCTCCGGCAAATATCGCAGATAGGGTATCAAATGTATCTCATAAGAGATCCATGAGAAACCCCTTCACACGCTAAAAGGGCATTCGGGGTGCGGGCGTGCGGCGGCGTCAGCCACAAGGCCGACGGCATCCCAACCCACCCCCCGAAACGACCTGAATACCCAGGGGGTACTACCTCATAATACCTATTATATAGGTATTAGGTAGTAGGGGGTAGGGGTTGGGATGTCGAGACAGCACCCCAATGCCCGGGACTTTATCGGGTTTTTGACTATGAAAGGCCTTTCGCATATTATAAGATAGCAATGCCTTACCCTCGAAGGTAGCGTGACCCTTGCCATATCGGTCACGTGACCCTGCCCATCAAGGTCAGGTGACCCTTGCCCTATCGGTCACGTGACCCTAGTGTCGGGGGTCAGGTGACCCTTGCTGCTTAAGTGCCCAGACCGTCCGATTTCCCACGAGCAACGTGGATTTTGGTATACTATGTCCATCCCGCGAGGCGCATGACGCGGCGCGGGGTGATAGTCCGGGAAACGGGTTAGTAGCGCAACCGTGCGAAAGCTCCGCCGGATGTTCAAAAAATGTAGCATCAACGCTACACGTCGTTCGACCGAACGATCCTGTTGCGTTCGCTATCCGGCGCGGTTTGTCAGGGATGGTAAATTATGGCGAATTCGCCACAAAATGAAAGCGACTTATGAAACATGCAGACATCGTCAAATGCGTCTTCTCCGCCGTTGCCCTGTTGTCGGCAACTGGCGCGTGGGCGGACGAGTGGGCAGATTCCTACACGAGCTGTGGCGCCAAGAATGCTGAGATGGGGGCTTAAAAGCAGGGTGTGATATGAAACGACAGAATGAGAGCCGTTGGTTCAAGGCGATACTCGCCATCATAAATGAGCATCATGCGCGTGCTCTTGGATCGGTCAACGTCGAGCATTTGCTGGCTTGCTGGCAGATTGGTGGAGTCCTGTCGGAAAAGATAAAGCACGACGGATGGGGACGCGCGACAATTGACAGGTTGGTGGACTTCATACACGTACACGCACCAGACGAAAAGGGCTATGGGCGAAGCAACCTTTACAGCATGGTTGCAGTTTATGAGGCGTTTTCATCCGAAGAATTCACGTCCCTCGTGTCAAAGTACGAGCAACGGCTAATTGTCCAGCCGTCGGCTGGACAATTGTATTCCAACAGCCCTGTCTTATCGTCGGCCGTCAAGTTCCCTGGGGGAGTTGAAATTGTCCAGCCCGGGGCTGGACAATCGATTCCGCCGGTCCTGGCAATGACTACGTTTTCCAATCTTGTTGAGATCATAAACCGCACTCAAACTGCACAGGAGCGGCTTTTTTACATTGTCTATGCGTTCCGTGAGCGCCTCAAGAAGATGGAATTGCGACAGTGCCTGATAGATGACACCTACTCGACACTTCTTGGCGGCAACAAGAAGAACTTCTCCAAGGCGATAAAGGCTGTCTATCCCGATTCCCCCGTCATGCTCAAAGATGCGGCATTTGTCGATTTCCTCAACCTTCCGGCAAAACACTCTGAGAAACGCCTTCGCAGGGGTATTGTCAAGAACATGAAAGACTTCATCCTGTCCATAGGGAAAGATTTCCTTTTTGTCGATGAAGAGTATACGCTTAAGGTCGGGGGGAAGGAGTTTCGCGCAGACCTGCTCTTTTACCATAGGGCGTTGCAATGCCTTGTCGCGGTGGAATTGAAGGCCAGAGACTTCAGGCCATCGGATATGGGGCAGCTTGAGTTCTACCTTGAGGCGCTTGATCGTGATGTACGGAGGCAGAACGAGAATCCTTCGATAGGCATATTGCTTTGCAAGAGTGCGGACAGAAGTGTTGTCGAATACGCGTTGTCACGTACGATGAGCCCGGCGATGGTGGCTGAATACAAACGCATGTTAATACCAAAAGAGGTGCTGCAGGAAACATTTGAGTCTTACCTTGATCTTACGACGCCGAGGAAGAATGATATTGCATGTTTGAATGCCGCCGTTGAAGGTAAAACAAGAAAGGTGGTGGGCAAATGAAATCGCCATATATCAGATGCGGGTGCTATCGGAAACGGACAATCGCAATTTGCTGAAGTGAGAAAGGAAAACGACTTATGAAGCATGCAAACATCGTCAAATCCATCTTTGCTGCCGTCGACCTAATGTCGACTGCTGGCGCGTGGGCAGCGATGGAAACTGGCGGAGACCGCACGGCGGAGATTATAATGGCACTGAAAAGGAGAAAATAGTTATGGCTGGCCAAATGACATCGACATTTATCCCGAAGAGGTTTGGGAAGATTGCGTGAAGGACTGTGCTACTTGAACAATGGAATAGACAGGCTCGATGGCGAGACCGTGCCACTCTCATCCTGCGCCTAGAGTGCAAACGTGCGAACAATGGTGAGGGAGAGAAATGATGCAATGAAGAAGAATAATGGAGACGCAAAGTGGGGCTTCTTGCGTGAGACGAAGGCGGCAGCGCAAAAAGCCGGCATTGATCGCGCCACAGGTCTTCATCGTACAGGTCTAGATGAATATCTGGAAGTGATTTTCCCCGAAGTTACAGACTGGGTTCATAATAAGGGTATCCGGCAGTCTTTGGGAGGCAAGAGACTTCTCATTCGTCCTGATTACAGAAGTGAAACTCTCAAGTTGATTGTTGAGTTTGATGGGGTGCAGCATTACACGAGCCCTGAACAAATTCGCAAAGACGTCTCAAATACAGAAAACTATAAGCGGCTCGGCTATACAGTGGTTCGCATACCATAAAATTGAATAGTTGAACCACAAATCTTCTCACATCAGCACAAATCTTTAGTCGCGAAATGGAAAAAGGCTCGTTTCTTGATTTGTGTAGATTTGCGAAGATTTGTGGTTTCATCGTTTTTACCTTGTGGTCAGTCTGTTCCCTCTTACCGCCATTCCCCATTCCCCATAGATGTTCCTTTCGTTTGTTTTTGGTAGTTGGTTGATTGGTAGTTGGTTAGTTGGTAGTTGGTTGAGAGGTCGGTTTTCTCACGCGGAGCCGCGGAGTACGCGGAGTCTTCCTGGTCCCTGTTGCCTACTACTAGCGCTTACGCGCGACCACGAACCAGGGCTCGCTACGGGCGCGGTATCGCCCGATCCGCACTTCGCGGATACCACCCGACGTGATTTTGACGCTCGTGCTTGGCACTCGCCTGTTGCCGTGGGTCGTCAAAATCATGTCGGTTCCGCGAAGTGACTCTCGTGCGATGCCCCACCCTTCGCTCGACATCAACTGAAAGAGCGCTGAAATCGAATGAAGGCCAGACGATTGCCGGAGCTGCGATTGACACGCTCGAAAATCTTACGGGGGCTCTCTTTTAAAGGCGAGGGGTCTGTCCCGTATAGCCCTTTTGCTGCGTTCTCACTGCCATTTCGCAAGATTCAGGCAGTTATGGCGTGAGGTAGGCGCGGCGAGAGAAGGGGAAAGGCTGTTCCTTGAGTCTTTGCTACCTGTTCCTTCAGGCTTTGCTGCCTGTCCCTTCAGAGAAAGCAGCCTGTCCCTTCACCGATAATGCCGCATTATTGGTGAAGGTACGCGGACAAAACGCTGAAGGGACACGGACAAAACCTTCGAGGGACGGTGATAAATGCCAGAAGGGACGCTTGATGAGCATTATTTTGTTCGTTTTAAAGAGTATGGGGTGGCCTTGGCATCGTCAGACGCCTGCGGCGCTCAAGCACGGAGGCGATGTAGTCACGGCGGCACGGAGGGGGTTTCTAAGACAGAGTGGCGGAGACGCAGAGTAGCAGAGCCGTTCCCTATTCCCGTTTCCTATATTTTTAACGCGAAGAACGCAAAGGGTTTTGACGCGAAGGTCGCAAAGGAGCTTGGCGTATCTTTGCGTTGAAAGGAACTGACGGGGAGTGTCTTCGTTGCGTTTGAAAGGGGGCTGGAATGGTAAAATTGGTAGAAAAGGAGATACTGACGCCAATAGTGGCAAATATAGAATCGCTTAACATGTTTCCTCCTCGGTGCGCAGATATTTCACTGTACGGGCGGGCTTTTTAGACTGGAGGGGCTCTCTTTTTAGACTAGGGAGAAAATCATTTTAGACTAGGGAGGCATTCATTTTAGACTAGCCGCGAAAAGAGAAGCGGCTCAGGAACGCTTGAAATGAGACTTGTGCCACTCTTCTGATCTTGTATGTTAGAAACTCCGATGGTTGGGTTTCATTACCATTCCACCGCTTCGCACAATTCAACCACTAGACTTGCAGGGTCTTGTGCGCACGCCCGCACAAAAACTGGGGAACACGCAGTATCGATCCCTCTTTCCCTTCCCTATCCCTTATGATATAATTTCCTGCATGAAAATATTCGCGTCGTTGTTTGCCGTTGTCGTTGGCGTTGCCGTGTATGCAAGGGAAGTGTCGGACTTCTGCGGAGGCTGGGAGTTTTCTCACGACCAGAAGAACTGGCGCAAGGTTGAGATTCCGCACGACTGGGCCGTCGATGGTCCTTTCGAGCCGGAGGGCAACACCGACACGGGCAAGCTTCCCTGGAAGGGCGTCGGATACTATCGCAAGTCGCTGGTGATCGAGAGCGTTCCCGGCAACCGCAGACTGTTCCTCGACTTTGACGGCGTGATGTGCGACGGAACGGTCTTCGTCAACGGACAGCCCTGTGCGCATCAGGATTACGGCTACCTCGGCATGAGGGCCGACCTCACCCCGTACCTTTTCAGCGGCACGAACGACGTGCTGGTCAAGGCGGACACGACGAAGCTCTTCTCTCGCTGGTATCCTGGCGCGGGCATGTACCGTCGCGTGCGGATGGTCGAGACCGACTCCCTTTATCTCGACGAGAACGACTTGTTTGTCTGTCCGTCCATTCCGAAGAATGGCGACGGGCGCGCCTGGACAGTCCGCGTCAGCGGCGCCGTCACCAGTCGTCTTCTCCATGACGTCTCGGCGAAGATCGGCGTTGTCGTCAGGGCTCCGGACGGCGTTTCCGTCGCGGAAGGCTGCACGTCTGCGCACGTGGCAGCGAGCGGCAAGGGGGACTTCGAGATGGATCTTTCCGTCAGCGACCCGAAGCTGTGGGACATGAAGCCGAACGCCCCGCTATACACCGTGGAGATGACGGTGGCGTCTGCCGACGGAAAGCTGAAGGACTCGGTGGCCGTCAAGACCGGCTTCCGCTCTTTCCGCTTTGACGCGAAGACCGGCTTCTACCTTAACGGACGCCATGTGCAGCTCAAGGGCGCGTGCCTTCACTCCGACCTCGGCATTCTCGGCATGGCCTTCAACCGCTCCGCCATGCGCCGCGAGCTTCTCGCGCTCATGGACATGGGCGTGAACGCGATAAGGACGTCGCACAATCCGCCTTCGACAGAGCTTCTCGAGCTCTGCGACGAGCTGGGCCTTTTCGTGTGGGACGAGTGCTTCGACAAATGGAACGCGACGTGCGGACGCGGCGACGAGCCTCTTGAGCCCTTTGTCGAGGCCAAGCTCTCCGAATTCGTCCGCCGCGACAGAAACCATCCGTGCGTGTTCGTGTGGTCCATCGGCAACGAGATATCTCCGGGAAAGGCCTGTCCGCCCGGACAGGAGCACTGGGCCGGCTCCCCGGCCCTCGGGACGAGCGCCGAGCGCTGCGCGCGCTTCCGCAACGCGATTCTCCAGCTTGACCGGACGCGCCTGGTCGGAATCGGCTCCTGCTTCCCCGACGCCGCGACCAGGGGCGACTACGCGCCGCTGGACATCACCGGATGGAACTATCGCCAGCTCTACGACAAGATGCACGAGCACTACCCCGACAAGCCGCTCGTCTACAGCGAATCGGCGTCCGCTCTTTCCGACTACGGGCATTATGCCGCGGAGCTTCCGGGGAACAAGACGGACTACGACACGAAGGCGATCAGCGTGGACTCCTACGACCGCAACGCCGCGCAGTGGAGCGACATTCCCGACCTGGAGTTCGAGCGCATGGAGCGCGATCGCTTTGTCGCGGGCGAGTTCGTGTGGACCGGAGCAGACTACCTCGGAGAGCCAACTCCGTTCCAGAGTTCGCCGGTGAATAGCGTCAAGCTGGCGCGGCGCGACCTCGCCCGCAGCTCGTACTTCGGCATCTACGACCTCCTCTGCATGCCAAAGGACCGCGTGTTCCTCTATCGCTCGTATTGGCGCAAGGACGCGTTCACGCTGCACATCGTCCCTTCGCACTGGAACTTCCCCGAAAAGGCCGGCAGGCAGATGCCGGTCTATGTGTACTCCAGTGCCGACGAGGCGGAGCTCTTTCTCAACGGCGTCTCTCTCGGGCGTCGCCGCAAGGACCCGAAGGCGACGTACACGACCGGCTACTACGACGTCATGCGGCGCTACAGGCTCGTCTGGGAAGGCGTGAGCTACGCTCCCGGAGAGCTCAGGGCCGTCGCATACGACAAGGACGGAAAGGCCGTCGGCGAGGAAGTAGTCCGCACTGCCGGCAAGGCGTCCGCCGTTGTTCTGAAGCCTGAGTCCGACGCGCTCCCCGACGACCCGAAGGAGCTTGTCTTCGTCGCCGTCTCTCTGGCGGATGCGAATGACGTTCCGGTGCCCCGCGACAACCGCCGCGTGTCGTTTGCTGTGGAGGGTTGCGGCGCAATCGTGTCGGTCGGCAACTCCAATCCGCGCGGACTCGATTCGTTCAAGGAAACGGCTTCCCATCCGCTCTACAACGGACGCGCCGGACTCTTCATCCGCAGGACAGGCCCAGGCGCGGTGCGCCTCGTCGCGTCGTCCGACGGGCTCCGCGCCGCGTCGATCGAGTTCAGATAGCAGGCCGCTCTACGACTGGCGGTGCCTGCGGCGGTATTCGCCGGGAGTCACGCCGCGTTCGCGCTTGAATATCTTCGTGAAGTGGCTCTGGTCCCAGAAGCCCGTCGCCGCCGCGATCTCCGAGACGAGCTTGTCCGTCGTCTCGAGCAGTCTGCGCGCGGCGTTGAGGCGGGTCGCGGTTATGTAGCTTCCGGGCGAGATGCCGAACGTGCGGCCGAACTGGCTGCGGAACCTTGACGGCGACTTGCCGATCATCGCAGCGAGTCCCTCGACGGTGATGTCTTCGGAATAGTGCGACTGTATGTACTCCGTAACCGGCTTGAGCGCGCCGTGCCAATCCTTCGCGCCGTCGGGAGAAGGCGTCTTGTAGTAGAGGCAGGTGGTGCCGATGAGTCGGCCGTCCCTGTCGAACAGCGGGAATATGCTCTTCAGGTGCGTGTCGTTGGACCAGTCGCTGGTGCGGCTGCTAGGCTGGTTGATGAGCGGGCGCCTTGTCTTGCGGACGGCCTTGTCGCCCGAGACGTAAGACCGCGAAAGGACGTAGGGGAATATCTCGTCGCTGCGCATGCCGACGGCGTCCAGCTCGTCGTGGATGTTGCAGATGTCGCAGTTCCGCCTGTTGAGGGCCATGATGCGGCCCTTCGCGTCCTTCATGTAGAACGCGACTTCCGGCAGCACGTCCATCATCGCCTTGAAAGTCGCCGCGTTCGGACCCGCCGCCTTCAGGAACTCCGCCTGAATCTTCTTCTTCTCCCTTCGCGTCATGACGTCAGAATTATAGCATCTCTGGGTAAAATCCCGCAAGCGGATTTTACATTTTCCCTGCGCGAAATATACTATAAACATCTTGGCGGATATGAGATAATGTAGTCACAGTCAAACGAGCAGGTGGATTCAATGCAGACAAGTCTTACCAGAAAGCGGTTTTTGGAGGGAGTCGCCGCCACGGCGTCGCTGTGGTGCGGCGGCTCCTCGTTCGCAGGCACCGCGCGCAGGCTTCAGGACTACAAGGACACTACATGGTGGGATCCGCATGTCGGGGACATCGCGGACGTCGACACGTATCTCCGGCGCAAGTTCCGCCAGGACGTCACGGACAAGACTACAGGTCTCGGGACCGAGGCGCTCAAGAAGGTTCTTGCGGACATCGTGTCCGCCGGCAGGGCGTCGGGCGAGTCGTGGCGCGTCACGAAGGCAAAGTGCTTCGCGGCACAAATATGTCAGGAGTCCATAGACGTTTCGCACTTCGACTGGTTCCCCGCGATTGCGGTATGGGACAGAAACGACAGGCCGATCCACAAGGTGTTCCACGAGCGCGCGAGGGCCGTCAACGCGGAGATGCTGCCGGCCCGCGTTCGCGAGGAATGGCGGCGCGGCAACGACGAAGGGGACTGGAAGATGTGGCAGGACTTCGACCATTCGGTTCCCGACTGGCGCGTCATAATGGAGCTCGGCTTCCCGGGCATGAAGGCTCGGCTTGAGAAGTACGCAGTGAAAGACGATCCGTTCTATGAAGGACTTGCGATCGCAATGGACGCGATGCTCGCGGGAATCGACCGCTTCATAGCGCAGGGAAAGAAAAGCATTTCCGCATGCTCCGCACCTTCTGCACGGCTGTCCAAGGAAGTCGCCTGCCTTGAGCGCCTTCGCAGCGGCCCTCCGCAGACCGCATACGACATGATGATGTTCGTGTGGCTCTATTTCATGTTCTCCGAGCATCTGGACGGAATCCAGTGCCGTTCTCTGACCGAGCTCGACGTCTTCCTCACGCCCTATTACGACGCCGACGTCGCGGCGGGCCGCACGACGGAAGCGGAGTTCCGCGAGCAGCTCAGGCACTTTCTCTGGCAGTGGGGCTCCATCGCCAACTACTGGAACCAGCCCGTCGGCATTGGCGGGACGCGCAGCGATGGCTCGACGGAGTTCAACCACGTCACGAAGATCATCCTCGACGTAATGGACGAATGCGCGCTCACGACGCCGAAGTTCCTCGTCAAGGTCGCCGAGAACACTCCGGACTGGGCCTGGGACAAGATGCTCGACATGGCGCGTCGCCACCGCTCCATATCCTTCATCGGAGAGGAGCCCGCCGCAAGGGCCCTGAAGAAGTGGCACGGCGCGTCGGACGAGGACTGCCGCACGATGGTCCTTCGCGGATGCTACGAATTCGACCTGCGCGACAGCGTGAACCGCACGGGCTGCGGCTACATGAACATCCTGAAGCCCGTTGAGAGGATTCTTGAAGAGTGCAGGGCGGAAAGCGAAGCCCTGGCCGCGAAGCTCCCGACTTTTGACTCCTTCAAGGCCGAATACCTCCGCCGCCTTGCCGCGAAGACCGCAAGGTGCCGCGAGGTCGCCTTCGAGTTCGAGAAGGTCCTAGCCGAAGTCAATCCGGCCAACTGCATGACGCTTGCGACGGAAAACGCGCTGAAGACGCGCAGGGACGGCTTTGCGAACGGCTGTCCGCGCGGCAACAACACGGCCATCCTCTCCGCCGGATTCGGCACGACGGTCGACGCGCTTCTTGCGGTCAAGGAGATCGTGTACGAGAGGCGCAAGATGTCGCTTGCGGAGCTCGGCGGGGTGATGGCCGCGAACTGGGAGGGTCATGAGGCCCTGCGGCTCAGGATGCTCCGCTCGAAGCGGAAGTGGGGCAACAACGACCCTGAGGCGAACGCGCTTGGCGCCGAGCTTATCGACTGCTTCGCGTCGCAGCTGAACGGCAGGCCCAACTCTCGCGGCGGAGTCTTCCTTGCCTGCGGACACAGTGCGCGGCAGTTTCTCCTGCTCGGCGCGAAGACGGGCGCGACGCCGGACGGACGCAAGGCCGGCGACGAGATTTCGAAGAACATTTCGCCGACGATGGGCGCGGACACAGAGGGCGCCACTGCGCTCGTCAACACTCTTGCATCGTCCGACGTGACCGAACTGCCAGGCGACTACCCGCTAGACATGATGCTGCATCCGTCCGTCTGCCATGGCGACAAGGGGCTGAAGGCGATGCGAGCGCTTGTCGAGATGTTCCATAGAAACGGCGGCAGCGTGATCCAGTTCACGGTGTTCAGCGCCGAGGAGCTTCGCGACGCGCAGGCGCATCCGGAAAGGTACGAGAACCTGCAGGTGCGCGTATGCGGATGGAACGTGCGCTGGAACGACATGTGCAAGGCTGAGCAGGACGCCTACATCCGTCGCGCCGAAAACGTCATGCGGGGGTACTGACATGAAGACGCCCCTTATGCTCGACACAAAGCGCATGGCGATCTGGGACGGGCCCGGAATCCGCACGACGTTCTTCGTGAAGGGCTGCCCGCTGAAGTGCATCTGGTGCCACAATCCGGAGTCGATCAAGGCCGAGGCGCAGTGGGCGCGTTTCCAGCACCTCTGCAGGCGCCACGAGAAGTGCACGATGGACGAGGCGACTTGTCCGACGCGGGCGCTCAAGCTCTACGGCAAGACCATGGCCATCGAAGAGATTGTCGCGAAGGCGCTTGAGGACAAGGCGTTCTACGACATGTCCGGCGGAGGCGTCACGCTTTCCGGAGGCGAACCGCTCTTCTTCTGGGAATGGGCGAAGGAGCTCTTCAGTGCGTTCAAGGCGGCGGGGCTTCACACCTGTCTCGACACGTCGCTCTATGCGCCAGCCGCGGCAATCGACGCGATGCTGCCCGTCACGGACATGTGGCTCCCCGACTACAAAGCGGACGACGAAGCGCTTCACGTCAAGTGCACCGGCGTCACGAACGCCGTCGTCAGGAGGAACCTCGAGCGCCTTGTCGCGGCAAAGGCGAAGCTCGAAGTGCGATGCCTTGTCGTGCCAGGCTGCACAGATGGCGAGGACCTCGCGGCGCGGCACCGCTATCTGAACTCCATTGGCATTCCGGAGCCGTCCATAGTCAATCTTGAATACTTCGACTACGCCCGCTCAAAGTACCTCGCCCTAGGCATGCCAGACACGATGCCGAAGAAGGGGCCGGAGTGATCCGGAGGACTGATTCGTGATTGTCTCACCGTTGATTTTCTGTCTTATATGCGAGATAACTATCACAGAATGGTTGGGGAGCTCGAAGAGTTCGACTGGCCGGAGAATGCAAAAACAAACAGGGGGTTAGCCATGATAAATGCACGAAAATGCGGGAAAACAAAAGGGGCGCGTATAGCCGTCCCTCTGGCGTCTGTACTGGGCATGGCCTCGTCGGTCGCATTCGCAAACGCCTCGTTCTACGCAAACGACTTCGAGACCCGCACGTCGGCTGAGCCGACCCCAGCCCTCGGCGTCTGGCAGACCGCCCAGCCGTATCCCGCCCAGAAAGGCAACCTTCGCTACTGGGTGAAGGGAGCCGACGCCCCCTACACGAAAACCGCCCCGCTTTCCGCCTATTTCGATGGAGAGGCAAATCCCGCCTATGGCCGACCGAACGTAGATGGATGGTTCAGTCCGAACATCGGGCAATACACACTTGCTCCGTACTACTGGACCTCGTTTGAAGGAAGCCTTGCCGACAATCCAGTGTTGACCTGGTCGTACAACTCGACTACAGCAACAGGCGGCGCGGCTATACATCCACTGCACAACGAGTTCACCAACGGCTTGCTGAGAATGCAGGTGGACTTGAAGGCTCCGGTCAGGTGGTTCTCGAAAAACGGCCGCTTCTGCGTGTTCCCTGTCTATCGCAAGTACATGGACATCCTTGAATGGAACGGCACAGGCCATGAGGCAATCGACGATCTCACCCCAGGCAAGATTGGAATCCGTGGAACTACAGGAAACTCCACAGCAGATCTCGTCAGATCCTTCCCGTTCTGGTCCAACACATCCTCTGCGAGCGGGACGCAGCTTGGCAACAATGATAGTGACTCGAAAGGTCCGACAAACTACTGGTTCCGCTGCATCGTAACATACGATCTCGACAACAACACCTTCGGCGGAGAGATATTCCGGTTCCGGCAAGGCAAGGGGCATCCCTCTTTTGACACAACGCCAAGCGACGCCTCCGCATACAGGTCGTTCTCCGGCGCTTCGGCGCGAGCGGCGCTCTCGGCGGCGACAGGCGGCATATCCGGCTTTGCTGTCGGAATCAACGCCGCAGTTTGCCAAAACACCGCAGCGTACGCGGCCAACAAGCCATTCGTCGACAACATCCGCATTTCGTGGAAGGCGCCGGGAGCGAGCGACTTCGAGGTCTTCTACGAGAACGACTTCACGTCTCGGCGCTACAAGACGATCTGCGCGCCTTCTGTCACAAGGACCGGCTCGTATGCCCAGTCCACTGCGAGCGTGAACGAAACGGACACCTACAGCTATCCGTCCTTCAGCGGCAATCTTGACAAGCGAATGCTGGTTCCCAAAGACGTCGCCTCGGCGGGCGAGCTGCAGCCCGTAGGTCTGGACGGTTGGAGAAGACTCCCGTACCGCAACTATTCGGGCGGAGCCGGCAACGTTGCAGTCCACGCTTACGGCGGCACATCCTTCGATGCAAGCGGCGTGGGTACGAACATGGTGACATACGGGGACCAGGGGAACATCTCCACAACGGGCCAGACACTTGGCAAGTCATTCACGTCCGGCAAGGTGAAGATAACCGTCGACGCCCGACTCCCGGGAGGAGAGAACCTCGCAACGGAGAATCAACATCGTCGCATGGCGATCGGCCTTGGCTCTACTGCGCTCTACGATTCGGCGGCGACAAGCGCCGATGCATGCGGACAGCTTGTTGCAGCCATCGGCTATGAACGCCTTGCGACATCCGGCATCTGCTCCAGCAGGCCATATACGCTCGCGGCCTACACGTCCGGCGACATGCCGAACCGCAGCTATCCAGCCTCCTACAGCGAACCCGAGACCAACTCATGGTATCGCATGACGGTCGAAGCCGATCTTGACACGCGGACATATTCTGTCGAGGTCGTGCCGCTCGGCTCGGCGAGCCTCACGCTGTCCGGTTCGGACTCCGTGACCGCGTCGCCGATCTTCTCCGCCACAGGTCTCGCCTTCGCAGCGAACGTTTCAGACATCGGCTCGTTCTACCTTTACGGATATGGCTACGGCGCGGCGACGACGGCATCCTACATCAACAGCCGCGTCTGCTTCGACAACGTCCGCGTCTACCACAACGCCGACCTCGTGTACAAGAACGACTTCACGACCCGCACGCGCAATGTTGCGGGAGCGACGCGCGAGACCGGCAACATCGCCGCGCTTCAGTACAACCTCGACGGCGGGCAGGACCACTGGGTGCGCCGCGACTACACTGGCTCGGCCGGCTTCGACGCCAGGGCGACCGTGCGCAACGACAACGGAAACCAGTATCTCGCCCTCGGACGCTCCGCGGAAGCGGGCCGGACGATTCTCGTCGGCAACTCGCTCGGCGTCTCGCTCAAAAAGCTCTTCCGCTTCGAGGCCGACATCCGTCCGCCGTCGCAGTGGTCCGAGGCCAGCGGCGAGGCGACGATTGCGCTTGGCGATTCGCAGATGGCCCAGACTGAGGCGCCTGAAAGCGTCTATCTGGCGCACAGGCTGATCTCCTTCGGCTTCACGGGCACCAACACCGCAAACTCCTCGCATTGCCCCTACTACTTCAGCGGATGCAAGGCGCAGGTCTGCGGGACGCAGCTCAACGCCGAGATCGACACGACGCACTGGTACCGCTTCCGCCTGAACGTCAATCCGACAAGCGGCCTTTGCGACGTCCAGCTGTTCGACATGGGCGCGGAGCATCCGGCCCTTGGCAGCAGGCGCGGCGAAGTCGTGGCCGAGGCGACAGGCGTCGCCTTCGAGAACGCGCTTGCCGCGGGCGAGGGCGTATCGACGATCCACATCTCGGGCAAAGGGCTTTCCGGCGGCGTCGGGACGCTCGGCGTCGACCCGGCGCACGTCCTGATCGACAACATCAGGGCCCTGGACAAGCTCGGCCTGACGGTCTGGATCAGATAAGGGGAACGGAAAGCTAAAAAAACTTGGAGGGGTTGCTGCGGCAGTCCCTCCGTTTCTTTTGTTTTATTCGCGGCGCGTGTCGCGCTCGGCCCGGTTTTAGAAGTCCAGGGGTATGGCATTATGCGAGGTGGGGTAGGACTCGGTGCTCCGGGACGGCAAAACTCCGTGTCCTTGTCAATTCGCGAAAGTGGTAAAAAGCGGTAAACTGTATCTTGATTTCCGGGTGGAAAGGTAGTAAAATCTTGGTGTTAAAAATGATAGAGATATAGTATGACTGGGTACTGTTCAGAGCCAATTGCTGTTGCCGTGCACCGCAGAGCCGCCAATGCGCTGCGGGAAGGGGTTCTCGTCGGCGTGACCAGGCCCGTCATCACCGCCATTTGCCAGGCCGGCTTAGGCGACAAGTCCGCGTTTGGCGGCATCGCGCTCGAGTTCTGCCGCGACGTGGCCAAGTGGTACTCCGACCCCGCGCACTGGAATCATCAGGGCGTGTGACATTCAAGATGACAGCTAAGGAGCGAGGAGAATACATGAAGACAAAATCAATCTGCGGATCTCGTTCGAGGCGGATGCTCCTTGTTGCGGGCCTCGCGGTCTGCGCATTTGCCAACGCTGCCGATTTCGACGCGACGGTCTGGCGAGGCGAGACGGCGTATGTGGATATACCGGAGGGGGTTAGGAGCCGGGAGTTGGTGACCAGTGGGCAGAAGTCAGGGGTCAGTATTGCGCTGGGATATTACGACGAAGTCGCGTACGAGATGCAGCCGAACGGCGTCGATGTTCGCAAGCGCCCCGATGTCTACCGCGAGGATGGCCTTCGCCCGCCGACAGTCGTCCGCGTAACAGCTGCGCCAGACGCGAAGCCCGGCATATACAGCTTCGGTCCGCTGGAGGTCTCGGTTTCGGACCGCGTCCTGCCTCCGGCGAAGGAATGGAAGTACTTCCTCGACCTGTGGCAGCATCCATGGGCCGTTTCGCGCTATTTCGGCGTGAAGCCGTTCTCGAAAGAGCACTATGCGAAGATGGAGCCCATCTACCGCGCGCTTGCGGAGAGCGGCTGCAAGGCGCTTACGACGACGCTCCTTGACCTGCCCTGGAACCACCAGTGCTACGACGGATACTACTCGATGGTTGGCCGCGTGAAGAAAGCGGACGGCTCCTGGACGTTCGACTACGGGATATTCGACGAATACGTTGAGTTCGGCCGCAGATGCGGGCTTGGGCCGGACATCGCGTGCTACACGATGTGCCCCTGGAAATACAGAGCTACGTGGAAGGAAGAGGTGAAGGGCGAACAGGGAACGGGGAACGGGCTTGTCGACCGGAGAGAGAAGATACTTCCCGGGACCCCGGAATTCAAGGACTACTGGGGTCCGTTCCTCGTAGACTTCGCCGCGCATCTGAAGGAGAAGGGCTGGTTCGAGGACTCGTACATTGCAATGGACGAGCGCAAGCCGGAGGACGTCAAGGAAATCGTCGACCTGATTCAGGCGAATGCGCCAGGCATGAAGGTCGCAATCTGCGGCAAGACGAAACCGTCCGCATTCGCCGGAATCAAGATCGAGAACTTCTGCCAGGGGCTCATCCATCTTCGTGACAACTTCCTGCCAGAGCTCGCGCCGCGCCGTGAGAAGGGCTATAAGACGACGTTCTATGTGTGCTGCTCGGCGGCGCATCCGAACACTTTTATGGAAAGTCCGCGGGACGAGGGCTTCTACCTGGGTGCGTATCCCGTGATGATCGGCTTCGACGGATTCCTCCGCTGGGCGGCGAACTCATGGCCGAAAGACCCGTACAAGGATGCATCGTACAGAACCAAGGACTGGAAGGCGGGCGACACTTTTCTCATCTATCCGGGAGGAGAGCTTTCGCAGCGCCTCATAGACCTTCGCGCCGGTGTGGTAGCGGCGGAGAAGTTGAGAATCCTGCGGGAATGCGGGACGGATAATGGGGGCGCCATTGCCGGGAAGGTTGCTGATATCGCAAAGCGCTACCATTACTTCCAGTCCGTGCGCGATCCGAGCTTCGGCTTTCATGACTTCCGCCGCGAGGTGGAATCGCTCGTGAACGGCTCTGCGGCACCTGTTGGCAATTGATGCTTGAAAAAAGAGTGCTGCGGTTCAATCTATGACATTTCCCCGGACGAGTTTCAATAATAAGAACAAGGAGACGGCGTGATGAAGAAGGCATTGGTTGTAGTTTGCTTGTTTTCATGCTTGCATATTTCCACAGTTGCCTATTCTGCGGAGGTCACTTCTGCTGAGGCGCAAGAGGCGGTCCAGGGCTGGGCGACGCTTCGCGAGGCTTTGGGCGAGCAGTTTACATCCCCGATAGGAGGCATCGCCACATACGATGGGGCGGATGGACGCGGCAAGTTCCATGTCGTGTCGTTCGAGGGCGGCGGGTATGCTGTGACGTCGGGCGACACGGATGTTGTGCCGATCCTTGCCTATTCAAAGGACGGCGAGTTCGTGGCGGGCGAGGAGAATCCGCTCTGGAGCCTGCTCACGCAGGATGTGGCAGGCCGCACGATGAGGCTGGAGGAGTCCGGAAATGCGCAGGTGCGCAGATCAGGGGGCATGAAAGCGTCCAATGGTGCAAAGAGCGCAAACGAAGACTCCGCAAATGCCTCCGCCTGGGCGAGGCTCAGGAAAGCGGCTGTCGCGCCGGCAAGGCCTTTGATGAAGGCGTCGCTTACGCATCAGACTTCCGTCGCCGACCTGCGCGTCGGGCCGCTCTGCGGGACGCGGTGGGGGCAGGGCAACGTCAGAGGCGGACCGTGCTACAACTACTACACGCCGGAAAACTACGTCTGCGGATGCGTGGCCACGGCGATGGCGCAGGTCATGAAATACTTCGAGTGGCCCAAGGCGAAGATCGAGGCCGGCGACCATTGGTACCACAGATGGGTCGTCAAGGATGGCGGCAACGTAGAGTGGACGGTGGGCAAGGTCCCGTCTACGGGAGAGGTTTTCGATGTGGCCGACAACGCGGCGTTTCCGGCAGGTCCGGCGTTCGGCGGGCCTTACGACTGGGCGAACATGCCGTCGAATCCGGAGTCGGACGGAATCACCGACGAACAGCGCATGGCCATCGGGCAGCTCACGCGCGACTGCGGAATCTCGGTGCACATGAAATATGCCAGCGGCGGAGGCTCGTCAGTCGGTGCGCGCGTCAAACTCCGCCTGCTTGACCAGTTCGGCTATGCGAACGCTGAGGTGATCTACGGCGGATCTGCGAAAGAACAGCAGAACGCGATGATCGGGAGCCTGGATCTCGGTTCTCCAAGCATCATAGGCATCAGCGGGCATGCCATCGTGGGCGACGGCTACGGATATTCCGAGGGGCGGCTCTACATCCACTTCAACTACGGCTGGGAGAACAACGCGGCGACGGCGTGGTACACTCCGCCGGACGAAGACGAGAGCGACTATCCGGTTCTCAATCGCATAACCTACAACATCTGCACGCCCGAGAAATGTTCGGCCGTGAACGGAACCGTCGTTTCAGGGCGGGTCCTCGGCGATGACGGCGCGCCTATCGCCGGAGAGACCGTGACGGCGAGAGACAGGACGACGGGCGAGACGTTCCGCGCCACTTCCAACGAGAACGGGATATATGCGCTTCTCCTGCCGCCGGAGACTTCATACGACATCGAGACGGAGTCGGACGGAAAGTTCGCGCGGGCTACTGTGCGCGTCGAGCGCACGGTGTCCAATCACATCACCGAAGAACTGGAAGAGGACAAAGTGACGCATTCCTCCGATGGCGTTGTCGCCAACCATCCAGGCGTAGACCTGACGCTTTCGGCGGAGGAACCTAAGGAAGTCAAATGGCTGGATGAATCCGCGGCGACGAGCAAGTTGACGGGCGTGTGGTCGCAGGACGTCACATACGGCGCAGACAACAGGGCGTATCTCGCCGGCGATATCGCCTTTACGCCCTACCACGCCTCGACCGGCAGCGTCGTGACGGTCGAGTTCAAGACGCAGTTCTGCGGATGTTCCAAAGACGATGCGCCAGAGTCGGATGCGCAGGCCGCAGTTCGCCTCGGGACAAACGGCTGCTTCCAGGTGTGGACAAGGAGACAGTCGGGGGATGTGAGCGGCGGAGCGGGCGAGCTGGGCTGGGTGGACGCCGAGGCCGAGGGTGTGACGCCTGTTTCCGGTGAGGAATACACTCTGCGCACTACGTTCGACTACGCGTCGGGCACGTACGAAGTGGAAGTCATGACGGGCTCGGCGGGGTTCGTTCCCCTCCAGATCCAACTCGAAACCCCAACTCGTTCCATCCCCCTCGCCGCCTCCGCCAGCCGCATGACCAGCGTCGCATTCGTCGGCGACACGTACTTCACGTCGCTTTCCGGCGATTGCAGATACGAGGCGATCGGCTTTCTGCCTGGCGAGATCACCGTTGCGGATGCGACCGTGGTGCTCGACGCTGCAAAGGCGGCGTGGCTGAACGCGCGCGGCGACTACGCGACAGTGAGGGACAGGCTTGCGAACGTCACGTCCGACGAATTCGCGACGGCCTGGCTCTGCAATCTCGACATCATGAACGAGGATGCGTCCGCTAAACTGAGCATAACGCGCATCGACGTCGCGTCCGACAACGTGACGGTCGGCGTCACGCTTGAGCGCACCGGCGCCGTTGCACAGAAGATCAACGGCACGCTTAAGTTCTACGGCGCGTCGGCGCTTGACGCGTTCAGCAACGGAGCGGCCATGCCGATTTCGTCAAAGGACCTCGTCGTCGACGACTTCTCAGGCGGGGACACCGCCGCCGCCACGTTCCAGAAAGGCGACGCCGCATTCATCGAGGCGAAGATAGAGGAGAGGTGAGGATG
>JAEEGH010012397.1_pt1 | contig 19131 bp, 16 predicted proteins | sample 9134181 | NCBI WGS metagenome assembly JAEEGH01 (sample SAMN16246544, study PRJNA631951) | gut metagenome | biome: gut microbiome; feature: rumen; material: DP-attached | host: Bos | place: Iran: Karaj | collected 2018-10 | reverse complement strand
AGCACGGCTGCAGACGGAAGTTCAGCAAAAGTAATCGATCTTGAAACAGCAACAGGAAGCGTATTCCATGTTTCGGCCCGTGCTGCAGCAGCAACTTACTCCTACGGTTCAGCCTTCATGACACCTCTTTGTGAAGGAACTGCAGTAATCACAATCACACATCCAAAGATTGTTTACCCTACTGAAATTCTCGTAAAAGTTTTGAGTAAGGATGCTGTCCTTGAAGAACCATTATATTTCTCTGGAAGCGGTCTTTTGAAACTTTTGAACGGAGACAGTCAGGAATATACTGTTGAGCTTAAGGGTAACTCGAAAGTCAGTGGAGATGAAAACAACATCAAATGGGAATGTGATACTGAATATCTCACCCTCGCAACAAGCGGAAATATTGCAAACATCTCGGCCCCACCTCTGGAAACAGGTTCAACCATTTCCTATGTCACAATCAGCCATCCAAAAGCAGATGCAAACAAAACTCTTCTGGTAATGACCGCAGATGATATAGAAACTTTGAATGCAATGAAGGCTCTTTATTCTGACAAGACTTACTACAACATTGAGAACGGAACTACCGCTTCCTGTTATGTAAGCACAGCAGGATTTGAAGAGGATTATGATTTTTCTAAATTGACCTGGACTGTAAAAGATTCCAGCATAATCTCGATAGAAAAATCTTCTTTCAATCCGCTTTCATGTAAGATGACAGCACTCAAGAGCGGTTCCACTACCCTCACCGCTTCTATTGATGATGTAAGCTGTACTTTTAATATTACGGTTTATCCGAAGGGAACAGTGAACCTTGAACCGGAAATCTACTTTACAACAAATCAGAACGTTGTAACTATGGGAACCTCCGGCCAGACAAAACAGATAAACGTGACAGCTGTAAACCTTAAGAGTTCTGAATACCAGAATATAACCTGGACAAGTTCTGATACTTCAGTTGCAACAGTAATTGGAAACGGAACAAGTGCAACACTTACCGCAGTAGCAGAAGGTGAAAGTGTAATCAGCGTTTATCACAAAGACAGCCAGAATACGCTTAAAATCTATGTCCGCGTAGGTTCTGAATACATAATTCCTGAAACTGACCCGGTAGTTTATATTTCTGCAAGTGATGTTATGACGTTCTTAAAAGGAGGAGCAAGTCAGAGCTTACAGGCAGTTCTTGTAAACTACGAAGGAACAGAAACTGGTGGATTCACTTTCAATATTGATGATTCATCGGTTGCTGAAATTACAGCCCAGACTCCAACTGGAATTGCTTACATTAAACCTGTAGGTTCTGGACAGGCGCAGGTTACTATTACTCACACCGCGACAGAAATCAGCAAGAAAGTTCTGATTGTTGTCGGCAACAGCGCAGAAGAACTTGCGGGATATGTTTACCTCACTACCTCTACAAACGTGGTTGCAGTCGGAGAAGGAAACACAAAGTCAGTATCGGTAAGTGTGAAAAATGCTCCATCTGCAGTATTGGACGGATACACATGGCTTTCAAGTAATCCGGCAGTTGTAGACGTAAAAGGTGCAGGTGCTACTGCCATTCTTACTGGAAACGGAATCGGAACAGCTTTAATCACTGTAACAAACACAGCATGTCAGTATTCTCTGACGATAATTGCCCAGTGTGTTGATCCGATTGCGGCAGCGGCTAATCCGTACATTCAGCTTTCATCATCAGTTTTAACTTTGAATGTAAGTTCAACATTTACTTCAATTACCGCAGACTTAATTGGCGGAAGCAGTGATGATTATTCAGGCTTTGTATGGGGAGTAAACGATTCTTCAATCTGTGCAGTCTATGGCCAGAATGAAGTCGGAAAAATCCGCGCACTTAAGGCAGGACAGACTTACGTTACAGTAAGCCATCCTAAATCTGCATACACAGCTCAGATTCTTGTGGTCTGTGATGAGATAAAAGAAAGCGAATGCTACATAAGCGTTCCTTCTTCGATTCTAACAGTAAAACCGAACGCCGCATCTCAATCGATTACGGCCACACTGGTAAACGGGACAAGCACAGACAAATACAACTTCAGCTGGAGTCTTGATGTCTATGATGTAATTGATTTCCAGTATTCTGCAAACGTATGTACAATTACGCCAAAACAGACTGGTTCAGCTACAATCACAATCAGTCATCCAAAGGCCGCCTACGACCAGCAGATTATTGTAAATGTTCAGGAATACTCAAACTTTGCATTCCCACAGGTGTCTTCTACGATAACTCAGGGAACTGTAAGCTTCCTTACAATGCAGGTTCCTACAACCAGCGTAACAACACACGTTGAATACTCGGTTGATAACGAAAAAATCTGTTCGATAAGCGGAACTAAGGCCGTTGCTCAGGTAACGGGTGTATCGGCAGGTTCAACAACAGTCAGGGCTAAACTTGTTGCTTCAAGTACAGGTGTAGTTCAGGCTGAAAGTGAAATGCTTGTTTACGTAAAAGAAGCAGCAGTAAACACAGTCTACATCACTTCAAGCAATACCATTTTCACTGTAAATAAAGGAAAGAGCCAGACCTTGAGCGCTACCCTGACAGGAAACGGTATTACAAATAGTGACCAGTACAATCTTAAATGGACTACAAGCGATTCTGATATTGTTCAGGTAACTGGAATTTCAAGCGATGGAACAGTAAGCGGACAGTCAATTTACATTACGGCTATGAAGCCGGGTGAAGCCCTGATTACCTGCTCCCACGAAAAGGCAGCAAGTGATTTACAGTTCTATGTTGTTGTTCCTGGCACTGGAGAAAAACTTGTAACGCTGAATAAGACCTATCTTACTTTGACAAGAGGAAGTTCTGGTACACAGCTCAAAGCAACAATCGACAATGCTGAAAGTTCAAGTGATTACTACGAGCTGATTTGGTCAGCTGAAAAAGTAAATGGGAATGATATAGTCCGTATTATGGGAAGCGGACAGACTGTAACAATCTATCCATTGGCTGCTGGAGAAACCACAGTTATGGCACAGCTTCCAGATTCTGACAAGGTTGCAAAATGTACAGTTGTTGTAGAAGCAGGAAAGAGCCTTTCTTTTGAAACATCAAGCAAGAAAGTTCAGCCTTTCCACTCAAAAACAATTAAGTACATTGTAAGTCCGCCGGATGCAGTTCTCACATGGACACGGGCGCAAGAAGATGATTACTTTGAATACCACGATCTTGGTTGCGACACAGAAGGAATCGGATATGTAGAAGTCACTGGCATAAAGAAAGGTACTGGAACTCTTGCCTGTGTTACTAACGGTTCTGCAAAAGCTCAGTGTACCGTAAAAGTTGCATGGGATTATGAGTTTACAGTTGATTCAACCCGTATTACAGGAACTCCGGATTCAACATACACTGTTGAATATACGGTAAGTCCTACTGATGCGACAATCGAAGTAAACGGAAACGGGCTTTGTGAATTCAGTAATACTAACGACGGTAAAGGTAACGGTAAGATCAAGATTATACCTCATTCAGAAGGTACGGATTCTATCATCCTTAAGGCCAAGAACCCGAACAACAATAATGAGGAAATCGGAAGCTATACCATCACAGGAAAGTTCTATTATGATTCATTGACCGTTAGCTACACAAAGCAGAGTGATGTTTCATATGCAGACAACACAAAGACCGCCTACTGGTCTAAGTTTGCAAATGATGCAATTACCCTTGGTGACGGTGAAAAGATGACCTTTAAGTTCAATGTTGCAGAAGCTAAGACAAAGGATTTGACAATTACCGCTAGTCTTCAGACAAAGAAGAACGGAAACATCAGTCTTGCAAACGGAGCAACAACCGGTCAGTTCATTCTGAGCCATAACAGTGACAGCAAGGTTCCGGCATATAAGATTACGACAGGATATAAGCCAACCTATAAAGGAAGTGCCTCGTATCCAGACGGAACTCCGATTAAGATGAGTGATTTTTATAGTTCGACAAATACAGACAGTGACAGTTATAAAGATTGGACTAGTCCTTTCACCTATGACACTCACTATGACCGGCGTGGCTGGTGGTATTTGAGAAACTCAGCGACATCTTCTACCGTGTATGAATTCTATACCGGCTGGATGCACAGTTCATCAAAGACAGTTACCAAGAGCGATAAATCAAGCATAAACGGTGACTGGGGAAGAACACGGGATACATCACTTGATGGAAAGTGTTTATCCGTTGAAGAATTCCAGAGCTGTCTGTGGTACTACATTCCGTCGTTCCACGTTCAGATGGGCGGTGACTGTACATCACATCTGTACCACAACTACGGTGAAATTGATACAGACCATATTTCTGCTACCTACTACGACGTTACTCCTGATACTTCAGTAGTAAAATCGGAGCAAGCAGACGTACTGGTTGTAACTTTCACACACAACGGAAGTTCAACAAAAAAGTACTACCCTATTTATCTGGAAACACGTAATTCAGCTTGTACTAGCAAGTAGGTAAAAAAAGTTGATTCTAGTAGTCCGGCAGAAATGTCGGGCTACTTTTCTATTATTTATCAGAATCATCTGATTCAAGAGCCATTGGTTCCTTATCATCTCTATATATATTTTTTTGCTCTTGTTCGAAATCACTATCCCAAGTTAATGAACCATTAATGTTAAAATCGTTTGTCTTAGTATCGTAACCAAAATTAATTGTAAGATTTAGCTTATTCTTCATAGTAAACTCCTTCTATTAAAGATAGTTAGAGTTTAAGGAAACAATACTATCATTTCATGATAGTTATTTTATCTATTAGAATCTTTTACCAGACTCCAATCTCATAAACGTAGTCTTTTCGCTTTTTTATTTTCATTTTTTTTAGACTTTTATTATTTTGAGAGTCGTTTATTAACAAATAAGGTATTTGTTTTGAAAGAATACTGTATATATCTTCCCCATATTTTAATTCATTAGTCTCCAGTTTTAACCTATATTTTCCATCGTCAGAGCGTAGAAATACAAGTCTTTTTATCCCATCTTTTTGAAATTTTATTGAAATCTCATTTTCTCCATATGATATCAGTTTTCCTGTAATTTCTTTTGGAATTACAAATACACCATTTGTTTTTGAGTTGATTAACTCCAAAGTATCACTTAAATAAAAGCGGGTTTGATTTTGAGCATCATCTTTTAACGAATTAAAATATGTAAGATCAAAAAAAATCATCCCATACCTTCTATTCCTTTTTATTATTTTCTGGAGATGTTTTTCTTGATTTTTTATTCTTTTATTTTCAGCATATTTCTTTGAATGCTTGGTCAAGAATTTATCTACGTAATAACTAATTACAAGAACAAGCATAATAAATAATACAGCTATAATTCCCCAAATAATTAACAAGATATCAAAAAAATCCATTATGCTTCCTCAGAATTGACGAGAACTTTTGTAATTTCCATTGTAATATCTGTTTTTATAATAATCTCATTATCTTTTACAAGAATATATTTAGGATAACCTATAATCTTTCTAGTTTCCTTAAACATTGGAACGAAAACTCTATATTCGTGGAAATTTCCAACTTCCTTAACGTCATTGTATCCTCTATCAGTTGCAAACTTTTTCACATCATCATTAGACATAAGCCTCACTCCTTTTTACAATTGGATCTACAATTTGCTTGTCAAATGAAAGATTATCAATACGCAGTAATTTTATTGTATCCTCTTCTGTTGCACCTTTCATCATCATTGAAAGAACATTTTCTTTTATTCCTCTTTCGTTATAAATTATATTTACCTGAGGATCATAAAAAACAAGATTCCCTGTGTTTTCTCTAAATACTGATATTATATGCCCACACGCAATAGGACCTTTCCATATTCCTTGTAATGTATACCTTTCACCAGGTTTTACTGTATCTGATATAAATTTATACATAGCATCAGTTGAATTTGCAGTAGTATTATAAATATAATCTGGATGCTTTCCTTCTGCGTTTATCCATGCGAGATTTGTCTGCTCTGACAATTTTTCAAGATTTGAACCTAGAGAAAAAGGTTTTGCTTCTATATTCCAACCTCGCAGTCGAGCTTCAAAAACAACAACACAAGTCTGACAGTTACATTGAAAATCTTCGCTTTCTTCAAAGTTTGGATTAACACTACCACTATCGGCCTCTGTAAAAGTCATTTCCTTTCCACATTCGACATTACCTAAATACTTTTCATCTGGATTATATACATCTTTTTTATCCAATACTTCTGCTTTGGAATCAGCATCAAATTCAAATTTGTATGAGGTAGCTTCTGGATTCTTACATTCTGCCCTGAGATCCGGATTATTAATATATGTATCTGTTTTCGATTCAATAATTGAATTTTTCAGCTCATTCATATTGACTATCCTATCACTGTTTTTTTCCATTCCTTTTTAATTGAAAATAGACTACAAGCTCTATCTTGATTCTTAAAAGATACAATTCCATTATCATTGAATGTAACTATATTCAATTTTTCTGAGTTGTAATTTGCGGATTTTTTTACACATCCAACAATTTCCTCATATATAGATTCCAAGAATAAAGAATCAACAAGACCTTCTTCAATCATATTATTAGATTGGACAAGTTTTCCATTTATCATCCCATAAAAGACTACTTCGTAGCTTGTATTTGATACTAATGCTAAACCATTTACAGCTGAAATACCTTTTCTATTAATTTTAGTAATTGTATCTTTCATAAAATCGCCTCCTTAAGCTTTATATCCAGGTGTATAAATTTGGTACCATTTATCCCCTGTTGTCTCATCTCTAATACCTACTGTAACTTTCTTTACAGAACCATCAGGATTAAGTTCTTTGCATGTAGATGTTACAGAAACCATATCACCATCATCTCTTATTTCTTGTAGTTCATCTTTAATATTTTTATAATCAACGTCATCAATAATTCCTTCTAAGGAATCGACCAAATCTGTTGAACCTTCTACATTATCTACAACGAGGATTTTTTTTGTTTCACCATATTCATACTCTCGTTCTATTTTTGTTGGACGAGATGTATTTGGATCTTCTCTGTATATAGTACCTTTATCGTGAACCTCTTGGCCATTATTAATAACAGCTGCTATTTCATTTTCTGATTTTTTATAATCCCCACGATTAACAGTATCTCTCATAGGTTCTAGGTTGCCAATACCAGGATCACCGCCTAATACCCTCGCTTCAAGATGTCCGCCATCATCTCCCGGCAAACGATCTTTACCCCCAGAACCAGCCTGAGCACTTTCATCTCGTTCTGCCTCTGGTGTATAAGTTTTTAATGTACCTTCCCAAGATACTTTATTTCCATTTTCATCTGTTTTATATACCACATCATTTAAGGTATATTCAGTATTAGGAAGTAACTCTCCATCTTTACTATAAATGTTACCATTATCATCGGTTTGCATCCAATGACCATCTTCACAATACCATTCGTTAGATTTTAATCCATCAGGATTTTTCTCCTTTAATTGTTCGATTGGATCTCTTGGAACTTCGGCTCTACTATCTGGGTTTGCATTTGTTTCTAATACATTATTTTGAGTTAACAAGGTTTCATGCATTATCACTGTCGGATGAGGAATTACTGAAATTTCACCTGATTGTTTTTCTAAAGTATGTTTCTCCCAATCCCTACACCTTTCATCAGGATCATATGATTTTAATTCCAGTCCTTTATCCTCTCCAGGTAGAGGTTTATGAACATCAGCCCCTTTTGATGAAATTTCCGCAGATGAATCTGGGTCAAACCCTTTTCCAATTTCATTTGAGTAAGAGGATAATTCTTTACCACTACTTGCAACAGTCTCAATCATTTTACCCCCTCCCGTCTCCAGTTTTGATATGCTTCATTATTTGACAACTCATTGTAAACGTACTGAGTTATAATGCTCTGTCTAATATCTCTAAGAGTCTCAATTCCTATGTCGTTATTCGCTATTAATTTTATAGCTGAATCAACACAATCTGTCCATTCAACAACATTTGAAGTTGCGGCAAATATTTTCTTAAACTCTTCATAAACAGTAGGGAACAACTCTTTTACCGCTGGTGCAATCTTTGTAAATCGTGGAGCTTCTGGTGGATTTATTAAACACTTCCTAATGTACACTTCTGATGAAGCACATAAATCCAATTCCTTTAACTCCTTTTCATAAGACTCATTACCAACCTTATTACCACTAAATAACAATTTAGCAATATTGATACGTTGTTTTGTTGTATCTTTCTGTTTTGGTTTTTCTGAAGGAACATATGAATATTTTTCTTCAGAAATATCAGCTTTCGAAACTTTACAAAGAACAGGTTCTATCCATTCATTTTGATAAACAGCCGCTACTCCCCGAGGGAGCTTTGCCAATTCAGTTATTTGTTCATCATTTAAATTGGCAGCTTTACCAACTAATTCTCTATCTTCTTGATCCGGTAAACGCATAATAATCTTCGTATTAGTATTACGAATAACGGCTAAATCTAATAATCCTGGAGCCTGATCTGCAATTATAAATCCTTCTCCATAGGTTCTCATCTCTGCAATTGCATTCGTTAGCATTTCAACAGATTTTGCAACCAGATTTCCAGATTCTGCCCCCTGACTTCCTGATGAACTCTTTAACAAATTATGGGCTTCTTCTAGTACAGTTACATGACGTAACTCTGAATTTATCAAGTCACTTGTCATTCTGTATTCTTGAAGTTTAAGTACGAGAAGTCCCATGATAAGTGATTTTGTTTCAGATGAACCAACTCGACTCAAGTCAACAATAACATTTGAATCAAACAATTCTTTATCAGAAATCTCATCTGTTGTAAAAATCATACCGTTAATACCATTGGTTAATGACTTTAAACGCGTAATAAGAGAGCCCTTATATGCACCTTTATTTTCAGCATCATATTCAGAAGAATCAATAATTAATTTTATATTTCTAGTAACATCAGCAAATGTCGGGTAAAGATTATTACCATATGGATTTGTTGATTCTGTAAGATTCCATCCTGCATCCTCATAAGATTTTTCCACGGCTTCCTTTAATACAGCTGGCATTGCAGCATACATTGGCCAACAGACATTAAATATTTCAATCAATCTATCTAAATGTTCTAAAATATGAATACCTTTAGGAAATGAGAAAGGATTTATTCGTAAAAGCTCAGAAACCTCTGGATTTGTACCATATACTGAGGCCTTATTACCAAACACATGTTTATACTCGCCTTTAGCTGGTTCAACAACTAAGTATTTTACCCCTATTTTAGGTAATTGAGATAATATGTGATATACGGTGTTTGATTTTCCGCTACCTGTAGAACCTGTGATAAAGGTATGAGAAGCAAGACTTGTTGGATTCAAATACACAGGAAGTTTTTCTTCTGTATGCATATGAAATATGTTACCTACATTCACACGATAATTATCTCCAGTTTCACAAGAATCATAACTGGAAACAGTTCGCCCAAACTCAGCACACTCCAATACTGGGATTCCTGGTAATGAATGATTTGGTAATCCAGCTTCAATAGCAAGTTCAGAACTACTTATCAATGTTCCCGGTGTTACATTCAGTCCATCTATATTCAAGAAAGGATGAGACATATATTTTAATGAATTAGCAATTAATTTTGATTTGTCAGCGTCCCAAATAGTTACTGCACCATTTTCCAAACTAGAGTTTTTTCCTCGAATTATAGAATGATAAACACTTGCTGCCATTTGAGAAATATATTCACTTTCTGAGATACAATACATTGCGCAATTCCACATACCAACATCTGCACATGTATCATATCTTTTAAGAGTCTCATCAATTCTCTGCATTAATTGTTTTACACTATGGTTTTCAAATTTTATTTGTAAACTTCTATTTGTGCCCGATGTATAAGTAGTTCCATCCGCAGTAGTCTTTGAAACAGAATATGAACTACCAGAAGTTTCAGAAGAACTATTTGTATCAGATACATTGACACCCTCTGTAATCGAATGACTCTTACTAAAGTTTCCACTTACAGAACCACCAAGAGCACCTCCTAACATTGCTCCCAATCCTGTACCAATTCCTGGTAATAAGAAAGTACCTATAGCAGCACCTGCAATAGCGCCTACACCAGCACCATTTACATTGACTCCCTTGGTTTTTGTATCCGTTGTCGAAGAAGACTTTCCAACGGTATGTGATACAGTATTTGTTACACTCTTATTAACAGTATCTGTGGTACCTTCTGAAATTGTATGACTAATGCCATCAGTTTCATTAGCTCCCATTGTATATTGGCTTTCACAAAAAGGAACTAGACTCGTATAGAGATTTTCTAAAGCTCTACGAGAATATTGCATATCCAGCAAGGTTATAGGATCTGCAACAAGAATCATCGTATACTTTTGCCCCTGCATTGTATCAATCAATTTTTCGATACCTTGCATAAATTGACGATCTTTGGTTTCTTCGTCACTTCTAATTCCAGGTACATCAGTGACCGTTGATACAGAAGGATTCTGTGGAAAATAATTCTTTATTGTTTCTTCCAAATGCTCTTTACGAATACTATCCAGCTTTGTTCCTGGGAAATTTCCATATAAACTATTTTCTAGGATTTTACTGTATTTACCAATATTAACAGTATCTTCAGCTTTTACACCAAAAGAAATAGAGACTGAATCTTCTTCTCCATGAATCATCATTATTAAAGAGGCTCCAACTGTACCAACTGCATTAAATACAGAAACAAGCTTATCTCTCATATTTTCATTCTTATTGAGTACTAATTGTGTCACATCAAAAAATCTAACACTTGCATTTAATTCATTTAAAAAATTCTTATTCTCCGCAACATTTTGTTTCTGCTGGACAATCTGAGCAGAATTTAATACTGACAAATAAGACTTACTTAATATTAAGTCTGCAGTAGAAATAGATTTCAATAAATCATTTGGTTCTCTTATATCTATATCTGTTTTGTTTTGAGCTAACTCCATATCCATTCTCACTTCTCCTTTTTCGGCAATTCATTTAAATGTAGTTGCCTTTCATATATATAATCAGCTTCACCTTTTAATTGTGCAGCCTTCTTTTCTATAAGAGGGCTGTTTCTTATAATCTGAGAAGGTGTTTTAACTTTTCTATAAGCATTTGGATTACAGCCCAACCTAGTTTTAACGTAGTCTTTATCACTATCAACAGAAACGTTATGAGTGCCAGAAGCAACTCCACTAGGTTTTGGGCTACTCTTTTTTTGAGAAAGACCCTCCAAGTATTGCTCCGATTGCAACTCCGACGATTCCTCCAAAGACAAGTCCTCCGATGACTGCGGCTGTTTTTCCAATTGCGATTTGTCCGATAATTGCTCCGGCTGTGGCTCCAATAACTGCCCCCCCGATTTCGGGTCCGACATTTGTTTTTTGTTGGGGATTCCTCCCATTTTCATGAGATTCATTATTATTGGTTTGTTCTGAATTTTCTGCTTTGGGAGGATATAGTATCATGCCAATATTTTTTAAAGCTTTTAATTTCTTTTCAGAAAAATTCGAACGAAGCAAACCACTAAGTTCATTAAAGTTTTCTTGTGTAGGAGTAGCATCAAATATTTCACCATCATCAGCTTCATACAAATCAGATTCAGTAAAGCCATTAGAAAGTACATATTCTAAACTTTCCTTAAATTTTGTTGTCATATTTGGGTCAACTAAAATACAAGACCAAAGACAACCTCTGATATCAGCTAAATTGTGTTCTTCAACAGCTTTTTTCAAATTGGAACTAATGCTCATTTTTTCCTCCTTTTTAGATAGTTAATATATCATCTAAGTCTTCTTTAAATTTATTAAGCCAAGCAAGATTTCTCTTGTTTTGTTCTATCATGTCATTAAAATGCTTTTGATCGGCCAATGCCTTCTCTTGCTCCTCAATCTTAGCCTTGATTGCACCATCTAGTTCTGATAATTTTTCCAAGAAAAATTTCTTAAAAGAAGACTCTGTCTCTTTTGCCCAAGATGTTGCTGCATCGCGAGTCTCTTTCTCAAAACTCTCAATTTGAGGAAAAAGGGCTTCATCAATAAACTCAGAAAAATTAACAAACGACTCTTCTCCAACTTTTACTCTCTTTGTCACTTCATAAGAACTTTTTTCAAACCAAGTCCATGGTTTATACCATTTCTTATTTGTATTCTTTACAGTTTCCGTTCGATTTTCATAAACCCCTTCAGAGTGTGTATATGAATCTAATGTTTCCTGAACAGAAATTGTTGCGACATCTCCCAGAATAGCAGCTGGAGGAAGTTCATAGCCCACCGAACCAATAAGTTCTTCAACGTATTTTTTATAGCTCTGAACACAGTTCTCAGCTTGATTTCTAAGTACATCATTTAACGCTTTTTCAATAGTACTTGTAAAATCAGCTGTAATATTTGGAATTATTAATCTGAGATTTTCTTGATAAGCTTCAGCTGTTTCAACAGGTATTTTTGAACGTTTCATGTTCTGTGTTCGATTTGTAAAGTTAGATGATAAGTTTGCACCAGCTTTATTTAAAGCTTTTTTCAATTCATTTTCTGTGCTTAAACTTTCAATTTGAGCCTTTACTTCAGAAGCTTTTTCACCTTTAGATAAAACATCTTTTATATGCTCAAGTTGACCTTGCAATTCTTCTACTTTCTTCTGATTGCCTGCAAGATTATTTTTTTCATCAGCTTCAACATTTAATGCATCGATCTTTTCCTTAAAGGAATATACACCTTCTGAAATTTTTGTTGGCAAAGCATATTTAGTTAGATATTCGGTAATAGCCATCTCAATTGACGGAACTCCAGTATATATCAAAGCCTCTTCATACTCATCTTCAGACTGTTTTGCCGTCTCTATTCTTTTTTTTAATTCATCAAAAGTTGAAGGAGAAAGAAAATCTGCATAGTCAGAAAAATGCAATCTCTCATCCTCTATAAATCCTCCCACATTGAATGCAACTTCTCTTTTATCTTTTGAAGTTAATGAGGAATCATTGTTAATTGTCTGTCTAATTTGTTTTGCAAGTCTTGCAGCTGTAGGGAAAACACGTGGATTACTAATTCCATGTTTTTCTGATAGATACTTCTTAACATCATCGATTTTTCGAGAAACAGTTTCATTTTTATCAGGATCAAATTCATCCGCTTTATTAAGTACAAACAAGAATCGATCCCTACTTTGCCTGTCTCCACTTTTAATTATTTTTGCGACGCTTGAAAGAAGTAAACTATCGTCATTTGTTTCAAGCTGAGTTCCATTTAGTACATAAATAATCATAGGCTTGTAATCAGCATTTAACAAGTCCATGGTATGCTTTTGGTGTTCACTTGTACGAGAATTATTTGGACCTGGTGTATCAGTTAATACTAGATGAATATTCTTTGACTCTATCCCTGGTATATCACCAAAGATTTCAATTCTCGATGTTGGAGCTATATCTATGTTATTCAATTGCTCCATATTTTCAACTGTAAGAGGATCACATGATACTAATTCATTGCCATCAGCATCATAACTAGTACCCTTAAAGCTTTCTAAACCATCAACATCATGGATTTTTGCTATAGTTGCAGTTGTAGCTTCGTTTCTTGCAGGAAGCAATTCCTTACCTATAATCGAATTAATAAGTGTAGATTTACCACTGGACATTGTCGCAACGACGGCCATTTCAAAATCAGAATCCGTTGCCCGTTCAAATAAAGCTTTCAAATCTTTTCCCTTTAACTGTTCAAAAGGGGTTTCTTCCTGCATCTTATTAAACAAATTTTTTAGCTCATTCAATTTATCAGCAGGCTGTACAATATTTAATGGTTCAAGCTTTACATCAATACCAGCATTATTGGCACGGAATTTTTCTAATCCATCTTCCATAAATTCATAATCACGCTGGATTCCACTAAAATGAACTGTAAAAGAATCATTTTCTTTATTTAAAATATTTTCATAAAATTTTGAGCTCCATTCAGATAGTTCACTACCATCTGCTCCGCACAAATTCTTCGTTAATTCTTTATCTTGAATTTGTCCGTTTATCTCTAGACTCTTATCCTTAGTATAAGGATTATATTTTAGTGTAACCTCTGTCATTTACTAATACCTCCTAAAACAGTTTTTCTATTTCTTTTTCTATAGCAATAATTCCAGTCCTATTAAGGGCTTTTCTTATATTGCTTTCAGAATATTCAATTTTACCAATCTTAATTTTCTCATTAGAGTCATTTAAGTCAAGCGAGTCAGAGCTAAAGTCAAAATCTTCTAAGAAAGCATCATATAATAATGCGAATTCTCTCTGTTCTTTAATTGACATATCTTGAGCTTTATGTTTTAGAGCCATTTTCAACAAACGAGCGGCCTTTGATGAAAGAGGCTGAATAATTGGATTTACAAAACCAAGTTCTTCAATATAGTCTTTATATTTCGTTATTATTTCTGTTATATCCCCATCTTTCTGCTCATCAATACTATCAGCTTTATTAATTACAAATATGACCTTAACATCTGTATCTTTTATAATTTTAGATTTAATTTCGCATAAAAGATTTTTTTCATCATTTGTACAAAGATGTTCTATATTGGTTACAAACAACAGAACATCCATTTCGTGCTCTAATAAAAAATCAAATGTAATATCATGATGATTCAAGTTTCCACTATTGTTTGTTCCAGGCGTATCATGTACGGCACAAATAACATTATCACTTCTTATATCGTCTAGATCTGCTTGAACATAGATATGGTTAACATTCCTATCAGAATTCCATTTATCTATATTTTCATACAAAAGATTATCAGAAAGCTCAAGGATATCATTGTTGCTTGCAGAAAAGCCTATCATTTTTTTCTGGGAATCATTATCATATACACTTGTAACACAGGCTGTAGTTGCTTCATTTCTTGAGGGTAAATAATCTCCTCCTAAAAGTGCATTTACAAAAGTAGATTTTCCAGCACTCATTGTTGCACAAACACCAATATTAAATACTTTCTGATTAAAATATTTATACTGAGCTGCGAAGAAACTCTCTATTTCATTAAAACTGTTTCTAATGTGTTTATTCTTTATCGTACTTGGATTGCTTATAGAGCTTAAGATATTATCAATTTGTTTTTCTTTACGTATACCTAAATAATTCCAAATAAGTACGAAATCTGCATTATCCTTATTAAAATCCACATCTAAAACTTTATATGTATATATAAGCTCTGAAATAAGCAGCCATCGATAGTCAATTTTATTCTTAAACAATCGTCTTTTTAGAAGTTTTACAAGCTTAGAAATATTCTTTCTCTCATAATCAGCTCTCAATTCACCAGGAATCTGTTCGAGTATCTGATTATATTCTTCTTTGAACCTAGACTTTATAAATTCATCATTTTTATTGAATAAATCTAATGTAAATATAAAAGCATAGTAAAGCAGTTTTAATGATTGCTCAGCTTTTGTATTAGGAAAATTTTGATATTGTATGAAATCAAGATAATTTACTAAAATAAACCTAGATATAATCTGTTTGTCTGAAAAACTTTTTTTATTCTGATCATTTTTTAAACGCAAACTCATCAACTTTTCTCCAGCTACAAACTTTTAATAATCTATTTCTAAACGAATCACCTTATAATTATACCACGACTTTGTATTTTACGCGATGTATATTTTTATAAAACACAAAAACATTGTGTAAGTAAAGATACTACATACATATAGTGCTAGCCTTTTCCAAAATTTCTTTACCAAATACCTAACGAAATCTGCAATTCTAGGAATCGTTTTTAAAGCCGGAAGTTTAGTTGAAAATAAATCTATTCCAGCGTATGTCATTGTTAGAATTGGATATAATTCCAATGTATAACTTTCAATCCCTTTGCTAACTGACATTTCTTTTACAATATGCCTAGTAATTTCGACAGAAATATTCCCATATCTTCGAATAAACAAACAAGCTCTTACTAACCAAATTATCAAAGCAACAGAAAAAAAACATGTGGCAACAAAGTAAGTCAATTCCCCAATAGAATTATGACGAAAAATCCATAGACCTATAAAATTCAATATAAAAAAAACTCCAGAATATACAAAAGAATTTATATACATATGCTTTATTTTGCTTTCAATAATTCTGCATGTCTTATCGACAGCATAATTGATTAATACTGGAGTAGTTGAATTAACAACAGTATTCCCAAGAGAAACTATTCTTTGTCTTACACTCCCCCAGTATTGCTTAATCATTATTACAACCCCATAAACTCTTTGTATCTCTTGATATCATTACGTACAGAAGACATACAAGCTGCGAGAACCGCGGCATCATCCAGATAACCAACAATAGGAATAAAATCTGGAATAACATCTACAGGAAGAAGGACATACAACAAAGAACCGGCAATAGCAATAACAGTTCCGATAGGAACATCGGTATACTTCTTTGTAAAAAAGTCCTTCAGCATTGAAAAGAAGATTTTTACATCTTCCACGAATCCGCGGAGATTCTTGTTGTTCATCTTACCCATGATTGTATCTTCGTTTTCGAAAACCTTATGCATATCATTATCTGAATATTCATCGTTTTTGAACGAATTGAACCTTTCATTTACTCTTCGTGCTTCTTCTTCAGTAAGTTCTTCTGCTTTTGACCGGCTAAATCCAAGCATAGGCTTCCTCCTTATGCTCCTAATATTAATAGGCAACTCTATCAATCCATGATAGTATTCAGATTTTTTTTCTTTTTTCTGTTTTTAATCATCTGGCATTTCGGGATTCAGTTTATGAAAATGCTTCTTATGTTTTATGCTGCAATTCATAACTTCAAAATCTTCTATATTGATAGCAGCATCTACCCCGCCGGGTTCTCCGAAATCATAATTACCTAAATCCATTTTAACCTTAATGAAACTGGAAGCCCTGAAATCCCCAAAATCAGTATCAGCCGTTATAGAAGAATCAAAAAGAAACTGAGCCAACTGCAATAAAAGAGAAGATTTGTGCTCATATAGAATCCGGATTTTGTTTCCTTCAATATTGTCATGGTAATTATAGAAGATGATTTCCAGAACACAGGTATTGTCATGCCAAGGTTTACCATCTTCATAGTCGTAAGCGAGAATTGTATTGATATCCCGCATTTCATCTTCTGTAAGAAAAGTTGCACTGCAACCATCTAACGCCTGACCTTGTATTAAGACCGCACCATTTGGAATATTTGTTTTCTTTGGCATATATCACATCCTCGCATAAAGCATTATTTATTCACTTCCCTCTCAAACCATGATAGTCTTTATTCTTTTTTTATAAAAAATCTCGTGGTATAATATTTTCATAGGAGAAAATGATGTCTAAAAAAGAGCCTGTCCCGACAAAATCTCAAAAACTGACTGTTCCGGAGATTATTGAATACTGCAAGAATGAGCTTGGAATCACCTTCAACCTGATGGATGAGGAAAAGGCCAAAGAGTTTCTAAAAAAGAATAACTTCTTCTTCCGACTGAAACAGTATTGCTCAACTTGTACCGAACAAACAAAGAGCGGAAAATATATCGGGCTTGATTTTGGACATCTGGTGGAGCTTTCTACTATTGATATGTTTCTGCGCAAGCTTCTTTTAAAAATGACCATTGATCTGGAACACTATCTCAAGGTCAAACTGGTAAATGACTGTCAGAATAATCCAGCTGATGATGGATATGAAGTTGTCGAGAAATTTCTGGAAAGCCATCTTAAAATCAAGGATGAACTTTCAAAAGTAAATAGAAACACTTCTTATGGGGAGAGTTCTTTTGAAAGATATGTAGCAGCTCCGGCAGTATGGAACTTTGTTGAAATGATTTCATTCGCTGATTTTATCAGCTTTTATGCCTTCTACTATGACTATATGCGTATGCAATGTGAATACACCAAGCACTTCGAATCTGTACGCCGCATTCGGAATGCTTGTGCCCATAATGTATGTATGCTCGCATCATTTAAGTCTGTTCCGGGATTCAAATCAGATCTTGAAACAAACTTCGAGCTTTTAGGCGGAAATATCGGAATCGGAAACGGAACTATCTCCAGCTGCATGAAAGTTCCGCTCCTTAATGATTTTGCCGTTATGCTTTCTGTTTACACAAAGCTGATTTCTTCCCCAAAAATCAAAGAGATAACGTTACAAGAAATTAAAGACTTCTTTGATGGGCGCATGGTTTACCGCAAGCAGTATTTTGAAGGCAATATTGATATTAAAAACGCATATCTGTTTGCAAGGAAGGTTTTGGATTATTATTCAGGAAAATAATCCTATTGTTTACCTTTAATAATCGAGTTTCCCAATGTACCGAAGTTTTTCTGAACTTGCAAGCTGACCAGGATTTGTCCCCGGTTGACCTACGGGAACCGGTATTCCAAGTTCCTCATAATACTTCTTCCAGTAATCAGAAACATCCTTTTCTCCATCACAAAAACTCATTGGAATTATGTCAAAGATAGGGAGAATTTCCGCAATGTACTGTGAACAATAGAAGTGCCCGTTATTCGGATAGAAGCTATGATTATATTCGCAGCCTAAATACCTTTCAGCACGTTCCTTGACGATTTCAGCATCAATCATTGGATAGCGGTAAATATAGATATCGCGTTTTTCTTCAGCCAGATATTCCTCTAATATCTGCTTTGACACTCCTCTTTTTCTTGAAGCATGATAAATGTATCCGTCAAAGTAGATTCCTACATGACTGTATTTCTCGGTTGTTTCAATTATGGCTTTTGACAGCTCTGATTCATCACTCATAAAGAGCAGATCGCCGTTTTGTAAAATGCTTTTGTTCATCTCTGCTCCTAATACTTCACTCTCATTCGACCAAAGGCCTTGAACCGGGAATCATCTTCTGAATAATTTCGATAGGTAACGCCATCAATATCATTTATGCCATCACCATTAGTATCTTTCTGAGTACTATCAATAAAATAGATTCTTCCGTTTTCAAGCTTCTCAAAAAGAGCTATATGTGTAACATCTGAACTGTCAGCCTCTCCCATGAAGAGCAGATTTCCTTTCTTCAAATCGGACTTTGAAATATGTGTTGAAGCATTCCTGTACATATAATTTGCGGTCATATCAGAAACCAGAAGCTGGTACTTTGTATCTACCAGAGCATATTTGTAGCACATAATTATCAAA
>JAEEGH010012396.1_pt1 | contig 19133 bp, 15 predicted proteins | sample 9134181 | NCBI WGS metagenome assembly JAEEGH01 (sample SAMN16246544, study PRJNA631951) | gut metagenome | biome: gut microbiome; feature: rumen; material: DP-attached | host: Bos | place: Iran: Karaj | collected 2018-10 | reverse complement strand
TATGTTTCCTTGATGACCTGGGCTTTGTCAGCGTCACCTTGATGAACCTATCCACTGGCGAGATTGAGTCCATAGTTCTTGACAGCCAGATCGGGATCGTTGACTTCCCCTTCTCCGGTGATGCGGGTTTTTACCGGATCATCATCACTACATCCTCAGGAAGGTCGTATCATGGAAGTTTTATAATATGATGAATAGCTTCCCGTAGGGTGATCTCTTTGATATAAAACCGACTTCTATAAAACATATCACCATAAACAAATAATAAAGCACAAATGAAAAAGATTATTATTTACACAATCTCAGTATCACTATTGTTAAGTGCGTTCTTTGCTGTCAAGTCTTTCGCTTCTATTGATGAGGTTGGTCTGTTCAATGCTAATGTCGAGGCTCTCGCTGATGGAGAAGGAGCGGTAACAGGGCATTGCGAAGAGAAAGACAAGGATTGCATTGCTTTTTGCCCGAAATGCGGTGCGGCTTACTGGGCTCCCGGTCATTTAGGTGGATCTTATCAGATGAGTGGCAATTGTGTTTTATGCAATCAGTCAATGTAGTCTATAGAAATGAGAAAGGGATTGAGAAGGGGATTTGGTATTATTATTTTTTTTATTGTCCTATCAACTGCTTTCGGTTGTAAGAATAATAATGGAATAGTATCATATAAAGAATTGAAGTTCGATAACGAAGTTGCGGTTGAGATCGACACACTCACAGGGGAGCAACTTTGGGGTGGCACGGCGAAGATTCAATTAATCAATGATAGGCTGTATGTTGTCGCCTTTGAGCAAGGAGACCCCACGACATGGGTACATGTTTTTGACACGGCAGGCAATAAGATATGTGACTTAATACCCTTTGGTCGAGGCCCCAAAGAGGCTTCGATGATTACAACAGCGCAAGTGATTGATCCCGCTTTGTGCCTCTTTGATCCTCAAGTATATAAAGAGATTTCTATCATTGAGGATCCAGTGTCTGGGAGTTATAATATAAGTGAAGAACCGAGGGCTCGTGAAAAATGGATCTGGAATTGTCTTAAGGCGAATGACAAGGTTGTCTCTTTGTATTGCCCCGGTCCTCAAAGTGATGAAACGGATATGCCGCGCATTGTCCTTAGATCATCGGCGGGATCTGTTATTGATGAGTACAGCGGCTCACCCCTTGATGACGAGGCTCCTGCAGTCAAGTTTTATTTGGAAGCGATGCGCTCATGTTCCGCTCTTTCAAATAATGCGAAGAATTATGCCATTTCATACAGTGATGCGGGAATCCTTCAGTTGTTTTCTATAAGTGACAGAATAAAAAACACATTTACAGGGTTTTATTATCCGCATTCACTTACGCTGAAGGATAATCAAGTTGTACCGCAAGACAAATCAAAACCCTTTATCAATACATTGTACGCATCTGAGTCATACTTGTTTGCCTCGTATGACGGTGAGGAATATCAAAAGGGGGATAACAGGCTTTTATACACTAAAATCGCTGTTTTCGATTGGAAAGGTAGGCCACGGCTTCTGATAAAATGTGATTATCGGATAGAAGCGTTATGCTATTCTGAGTCAGATTATACCATTTATGCTGTACTGGTTGATTCATCACATGCATACCGCCTGGGTAAATTAAAAATTCGTATGTGACGGTTTTCCCGCCGCTGTTCTTGTTTTGTGCGCTCTCTTCCCATTGTATTAGATAGACAGGGAGCGTGTCTCTTATTCCAAATTAGTTCGATTACTCATCCTTCAGAAAAGGTTTTGCTCCAGGTGAAAACACGGGGATCTTCTTCCATTTCATCTCGTTCAGTTCGGTGTTGAGTTGCCGGATACGGGCAAGGATTTCGTCAAAGGTCGGTTTATCCTCGCTGTAGATCATCCCACGCATCATTTCATCGTAGTCTTTGCGCCATTCGTCTACGATACTGTCCGGAGGGAGAATGTTGAAATGCCCTGGGGTTTCCGTGTTGTAGTCAACACCATCAATCCGGTTATAAATAAAACGGTGCATGACAATTCCTTGGAAAAGCTCCTCGTTGGCGAGAGCCTTTTCGTTGATGCGCTTCTTGTTATTACACATCATGAACAAGTCGTACAGGTGTCGCGACATACGATAACTCCGGATGTCGCCTTGCGATTTGTTGAACTCCTCGTGCAGAAGACACACTTTCTCGATAAAAGTCCTTTCGGGTTCAACGGTAACTACCATGAACGGTGATGAGGAAAATGCATTCCCGGGAAGCCTTTCGTCCATAAGCGAACAGACCTTCCTCTTCGACACGGCCGCCTTATACGATCGGCCGGACACTTCCAGCATTACCTGCGGGAGAATGTACCCTTCAGGGGGAAAAGCGGAATCATAGTCAATGTATATCTGTACAGGATCCTGCGTAGGCATCCCGTTATCGTTGTTTGACAAGCGATACGCCCCACGGGGAATGCCGACGGACTCGAGCGCTGAAGGTAGTTCATCATAGAACTGGCCGAGGGTGAATTCCTTCGCCTTTCTGCGGAGCTTATCACTGACTTGGCTCTTAGACAATTCTCCCGGGAACCCGAGAAACACTCTGTCGATCGAGAGATCTACGTCCTCGGAAAACCGGCTGATGAGACCCCAGCCTTTGCTGAGGCTGGTACCGCCCTTGAACTGGATGGAATCACAATAATCGAGCGAGCGAATGGCTTGGAGGACCTTGGTCACCCACCAGTCTTTCTCGATGGCCTGAGGCGGGAGCGTAGTCCCCTCGGCAGCCTTGATGAAGAATGATGTCCGCGCTGCGGGGGCGAGGCTCAGGAAAGGGTCTTTCTGCATGACTGTACAATTGAGCGGGTTTTGTGGGACATGAGTCTGATGTCATGGACGAAGCGGTCTACCGGGACGGAAGAAAGCCGAGCGGCCAGCACATCCAGCCAATTCTGGTCAACAAGGTCCATCTTCTCGCCGTGAAGCGCGATGGCCACGAGACGCATTGTCCCGTCCTTGAAGAGAGATAGGCGGGAGTCTTCAGTATGGAGAAGCGTGATGCCGTTCCCAATGCCGGTGTCGATGAACCTTGCACGCCCGTCGGTGAGGTAGACAGCGTTCATCTGATTCTGAGTCGAGAGCCCTAGAAGGTTCTGGGCCGCAGCCTTGGAATGGTAGATGGCAATGCCCATTTTCTGCGAATAAGCGTTGATTATAGCATCATTTGTGGCCGGGATGACTCCAAGGCCCCATTTGCGGTCTATGACCGGATAGAAATAGATGCCGCGCCCATACCGAAGAATCTCTCCATCGGTACATAGCCTGGAAAGCTGCTTCCGGACGGCGGTCTGATTGTCAAGGTCAGCGAAGTCTGAGAGGAAAAAGACTTTCCCTCTCTTCCATGACCGGATGCGGTTTGATATGGATTTGGCAGTATTCATCTTGTCCCATTTATGTCACAAAAATAATACATTTATGTGACATTTCAAAAGAATTATGCTGTGGGCCGCCAAGCGGCGCCAGTTTTACCTCTCCTGACTGCCTGGTCAATTTGCTGAAGATAACAATTAGAAGAAGGGTGAAAGAGTATCAGTGTCATGGTGTGGCATAGTTAAGTTTTTTTTTTACTTTTGTGAATAATAATAGACAACTATGAGAACAAGATTATTGAACGCTGTCGCTTTCATTGTTCTATCTTTGGCGTTCTGCGGCTGCGGAGTCAAGATTTGGCGTTCGCTGGACGAGATAGATGGGATGCTAGGCGACCGCCCGGCCGAAGCGCTTGCCCGTCTTGACTCGATTGACCCTTTCACCATGAGTGACAGGCTTCTGGCGTGTCACACATTGCTTCGTGCGATAGCCTTGGATAAGAACAATATAGATGACGGCTCATTTGTGTCGGAGATGGAGAAAGCCGCTGAATGGTACGACCGTCACGGCAGCCTTTGGGACAGGCTTCGCTCCGATTACTACTACGGCGATCAACTCCGTGATGCGGGCCGTCTTGAGGAGGCCGCGGTGTGTTTCATGCTCTCGGAAGAGGAGGCCGTCCGTCTGGAGGACTGGTTCCTTGCGGGGATGTCTGCAAGAAGCCTTTACCATATATTTGTAAGGACCCATAATGCCCCTGAGCAAATCTTGAGCATCAAGCGTGCGATTGATTATTTTAATAGGGCCGGCTTGGAGGCTCATGAGGACGATGCCCGGATCAAGCATGCCTGGGCTCGCTATAATCATTCCGAGCAGGAAGTATCTGACAGCTTGTTTAATGAATCAATAGCCAGGGCTATCCAGAAGAAAGACACCACAAGGCTGATAGACGCACTGGTCGGCTCAGTGTCTGGAATGCTTGTATTCGAGCCGTATCGTCCGGACAGCGCTATCGCCAGGTTGGCCTGGGCGGAGAGGCTTGGCTATAGACCTAATTATAGGTCGTTGGCTGACTACGCCAAGGCTTATTCCCTTTCCGGACAGAAGAATGAGTCCGAGAAGTATCTTCAAGGCGCATATAAAGCTTGCGTGACTAGGTCTGAGAGTGATTATGTCTCATTTGTGGAATACGACATACGGCTTTATGAGAGTGATTTCCCTGGGGCTTTAGGTATTTTGCAGGAGGTCTTCACCCATCAGAACAATGATGCCGTGCAGACCCTTGAGCAGTCTGTTATCAAGGCGCAGAAGAATTACCTTGAGATCGCGAACCGTTCGTTATCGCAGGTTAATACAAGAAATCGTATTATCATAATACTATTGGTTTTTCTTGCACTGTCGATAGTCACGACAGGTTTTCTTGTTTTCAAAGGGCAGAGAGAGCGTCATGAGATAGAGATGACCAAGGCCATGAATGAACTGGATCGCCATAATATCGAGGCTGATCAGTACCGTTTTGCGGCCGAGGAGCTAACAGCATTAGGCATAAATGCTTTTGATAAGGTCGGCAAGGCTTATTACTCTGCCGAAAACGATCCTAAATCTGTCATTGACGCTTACAAATCCGAGATAGACAAGTTCCAGTGCAAGGAGTTCCGGGACCATTTTTTGGAAATCGTGGACAAAACGCATGATGGAATTATCACGAAGATCAGGTCTCAGGTTCCCACAGTCAGCGGATCTCGTCTCTTTTTCTTCGCGTTGGTCACACAGGGTTACTCCTACTCCACAATAAGTCTCATCATGGGCTCTCGTTCCCGGCAGAATCTTTATGACATGCGTAAACGTCTTGTTAGAACAATCCAGAGGGAGAGCCCTACAGACACGTCCCTCTTTCTTGGGTGCTTAGGGAGTGTTGAAGCCGGCATTCGACAAAAAAGTGACTATCGCTCTTAATGAAAAACGGCCTCTCAAGCATAGGAATCGTGCGATAGTTTTTCCGGATTCTGGCTCAATCTAAGTAATTGATTGTAAGCCATCTATTTTGGGGTGCGATAGTCTGTTCTCCCGGCTATTATTTTGCGTTTTTTTGGGGTTCCTTTATTTTTGCTGACAAACGAAGATGTTTATGCGTCGTTATTGTTTGTTATTACCACTGATCGTGGCGATGCTTATCCCGGCATTCTCATCGTCCGTCGGATCTCATCCGTTGAATAATGGATTCTGTCTCGTTGACACTATACCTATAGTAGGGAGTGGCAGTAATGGAGAAGGTCCCAAAAGTACTATAACCATACCTATAGTATGTACTCTTTCCGACTCTGGGACAGACCTTGAATTATGTTTCCTTGATGACCTGGGCTTTGTCAGCGTCACCTTGATGAACCTATCCACTGGCGAGATTGAGTCCATAGTTCTTGACAGCCAGATCGGGATCGTTGACTTCCCCTTCTCCGGTGATGCGGGATTCTACCGGTTAATGATAACGACATCATCCGGATTCTATCATGGGAACTTTATTATATGATGCGGGATTATATGATGCGGGGCGTTTGTTTTTTGACGTTGATTCTCTTGATCGTATATGGGTGCGATTCTAGAAGAGTTCATATACGTCAAATACTGGAAGAGTTTCAACAATCCCAGATAGCGATTCCAGATGATATGACAATGATTTGTGACGGTAAGATAATGCCTTCACAGATTAAAGACAGTATCGCATCATTTGTTGTGTATGTGTCCCCTGAAGAGTGTTCCGATTGCCGGATTACCCACCTCGGGGATTATTCCATGTTTTTCGAATGGAGCAATAGGTCTGGAAATTTTCAGACTTTAATAGTCTTCTCTCCTTATCCAGAAGAAATGGATTCTGTCCTCGAGACCATTATAGCCTCAGGTTTTTCTTACCCTGTGTATCTTGACACCAACTTGTCATTCTCGGAGAATAGTATTCCGTATGATATTATAACTCATTCTTTTCTGTTGAACAAGAGTGGAAAACCTATCCTGATAGGAGACCCGACCAGGAATGAGAGATTGTTAAAACTATATGAATCTCAATTACTTAATTAATATCAAAATGAAAAGAATTCTTTTATTGATGACTGTTTGCCTTTTAATCGGTGCGGCCTTTGCGACCAGATCTTTTAATGCTTGCGAAAAAGATAATCTCCTGAAAGCCAATGTTGAGGCTCTAACACAAAATGAAATTCCCGGTGAATTATCTCCTTACAAATATATTCGGATAGATACCTATTGCCAACATATCAATTCTGGCAGCATTTTTCCATGCTTGGGAGCAATTGTGTACTGTTTCCAGCCTGGGTATTTGGATAATTGTATACCTCATGGCTGTACAAGGTATCATTATTAGCTGATCAATAGGGTTTATTATGAAACATAAGGAAACTTTTCTTATCCTAATAATCATGTTGCTTGCGGGCTCTTGTAATAATGGCAAGATGGGTAAAGGAGAAGCTGAAATAGTTGATTTCGGAGACGGCGCCAAGTTCGAGGCAATCCAGAGCCGCATTGCGGATGTCTCGTACCTGCCTTTGGAGACGAATGACAGTTCCTTGTTTTCAACTGCCGGCAAGGTGCTTTTCCGTGACGGAATGATCTATGTCGGAGATTTTACTATCGGGAAGATATGTGTATTTGATTCAGAAGGCAAATGTCAGTTGGTCATTAATTCGGTCGGTCGAGGTCCGGGTGAATATGCTATGATTCGCAGCTTCACGGTGGATGATCACTACATTGATGTCATGGACCTGATGTTGATGAAACTACTTCGGTATGATAAGAAAACGGGGCGGTTTGCCGAAAGCCTTGACCTTACTGTGTTCGCATATGATGTCGAGTCTCTTGGAAACGGGGACTTCATCTTCTGTTATGTGCCGTTGCAGGGTACCGGGAAACTACCGTTCAATCAATCCGCCCATAGAGTTTTTATCACAGATTCAAAATTGAACATAAAGAAAAGAATGATTGAATACTCCCCTTCCGGTTTTGATCTAATCGGAGGGTTACGCTCTTTTTCTGTAAGTGATGACAAGATATCCCTGTTGGACTTTCAAAACGACGACTATTATGTTTTCAACATAGAGGATGGTCGAATGCTTGAGAAAGTCCATGTAGTATTCTCGAATCCTATCCCGGAGACACTGCAATATGACGCTTCAGCCTTGAATGCAGGATTCTCATTCATGGTTTCCTCTCCTTTCTTATGTGGTAATTATGTGTCATTAATGGCTAAAGTAGGAGATGGTGGAGGTTTTTACGAATACGACTTTTCGACAGGAAAACTTCTATCAAACGCAGAGCATGAAATGGGCACTTTTTTCTATAATATTGTCGGAAGTCACGATGGCTCCTTTGTCGGACTGATAACCGGCTGGAGTTCGAATTACGACTCATTTATTGAACGGGGTTTCAAGAGGGCTGATCCGGCATCTGAGACTGCTATCCGCAGTGATGACCCTGTGCTGATCTTCTACAATCTTAAATAACCTCTTCGTCAAAACTTGTACAACACCACGAAAGGATTAGAGTTAAGAGAGGCGGATGCGATTTCTTTCAGCTTTACTAAGGAAGCGTCAGCGCAGTCGTCCGCTATGAAACCTGAGAGTGAATTGGCTTTTAGTGCATCAATCACTCCGACAAAATAATCAGTCGAAGTGTTAAGCAGACCAATCGGAGGGAAATAGTCCAGCCGGTTCCCTATCTGGAGACTGAAGGAAGAGGATTCGCCTGACTCTTTGTCAATCAAGATAAAATCGTTGTTTATGCCGGGTTAAGACCAGGGCTCATTGTTAGAAAAAGCGATTCCACTTTACTCTCTTATTCTTGTGAAGAACAGAGAGAACGACCTTTGGCAATGCCTTTTTTCAATACTGACGAAATCAGATGTCTCAGACAAATATTACCTGGTAACTCAACTAGGCAGATTGCCAATAATAACTGTTGGTCATTATCTAAAACGAAGCAGATTAGATCCTCTATAATAAAGAAAATGAATAGCCATAGTATCATTCAAGCCATTGCTGCAATTGAGATATTTGAATTAGCCAGTATTATGCCATGATGAATAAGATTCTCCCGTTGATATTAAAAGGCGTCTTTGGTTTTCTCACCGTGGTGTTGTTGGCAGTGCTTTGGCGAGTATTTGTCGCAGATAGATTCGTTATTCCGACCAGGTCCATGGAGCCCACGCTGGAAGCGGGAGACAGGATCCTTGTAGATAAAACCATACTTGGCGCAAGAATATACAAGGATTATGACTTTCATAAGGGAATGGAACTTAAGTGTTGGAGAACGAAGGGATTCCGAGGTCTTGAAAGGGGTGAGGTTGTTGTGTTCAATTTCCCGCGTAACGGAGATGGGGCCGGTGATGGAATCTCTTTTACAATCAATTATGTATTCGCCAAACGATGCATAGGTCTTCCTGGAGATAGTATCAGTGTAGTGGATGGATATTGGCTTAACAACAATTATCCGGGAATTCTTGGAATCAAGGAGTGCCAGGATAAGTTATCGGCAACGCCACTGGAGATGATCTCGCCTGAGGTGAACAATGTCATTCGTCCCGCAGGATCCGATTGGACCGTCAAGGACTTCGGCCCGGTCTATGTACCCAAGAAAGGTGACAAGATCGAGGTCAATGACACAACACAAGACCTGTATGGTGTGATCTTCAGATACGAGAAAGCCGACTCGGATGCAGCTTGTCACACTTTCACCCATGACTATTATTATATGGCTGGTGATAATGTATGCGACTCTGGAGACTCGCGTTACTGGGGCTTCGTTCCGGAGGATTATATCGTAGGGATTGTGAAGGCCGTCCTATTCAACAGGGATCGTCAAACGGGTAAAAGGAATTTCAAGAAATTCAGGCTATTATGAGAAGATTCACCACTTTTGTGTTTTTGCTTGCCGTCCTATCCATATACTCTTGTGGAGTAGAGGATCCGAGGCTGGAGATTGCTCTGGAAATGGCAGAGAACAACAGCGATGGGCTTAAAATTGTTCTTGCAAAATACAAGGATGATCCGCTAAGATTAGAGGCGGCTCGCTTTCTTATCAGGAACATGCCAGGGAAATTCTCGCTTGACAGCGCTTCCGTATCCGGAAACGAACCGTTCTATAAAGCGCTAATTTCTTTCTTGCGGAAAAACTATGATTATGGGGTCACAGGCCTCTATGACACCACTGACAGCCTTGAGAAAGTGATCGGCAAGCCTATCGTCATGCCACAATATGCTCCTGATCTAAAGATAATCTCTCCGGATAGTCTTTCTCGAAGAATAGATGAAACAGTTTCAAGATGGGAATCATCCATGTGGAAGGAAAAAGTGCCTTTTGAGGATTTCTTGCGATTCGTACTTCCTTATCGTGTCTATGAGAGTTGGTGGGATGGCACAGAGAATTATTGTCGCAGTATTCTTCGCGATTCGGTCGCTGCTTGGTCACCACTAGGAATGTCAGCGGTAGCTGAAAGGATACGCTTATTCTTTTTTGAAAACTTTAATCAGGACGGAACTTTCTTCATAGAGCATCCTTATATGTTGCCCACAAGTTACAAGAACATTGTGATGGCTAAAACAGGAACTTGTTATGACTTCAACTCTTTAGTAGTCGCGGCTCTTCGGGCTTTCAGCATTCCTGCCACGATCAACATTGTACCATATTGGGGCAATTCGAATGCGAGTCACTTCTGGACAGAGGTGATCGGGACTCCTGTGCAAAAACTATATGACAACACTCAGCAAGACTTCCACATCATCGAAGATGAACTTGTTAACGATACTTTCTGGTTTAAGGGAGGTGTCATTGACGATACCACAGGGATTCCTGCTGCCGTCAAACTAAGGAAGACTCGTACTGTACCAAAGATTTACCGAAAAAACTATGAAATAAATAATGAATCTTTAGCATTGCACAATGATGAAGATATACCATTGTTGTTTAGGGATTTAACTCTTGATGACATAACATCTGAGATGGTGGTAACAACGAATGTTAGACTAAAGATATCCAGGAAAGACAATCCTATGAGAAATCGCTACGCATACCTTTGCTGTTATGACCCTGATAACATAACATGGACACCCGTGGCATGGGCGAGAATAAAAAGAAATAAAGCCTGCTTTAAAGATATCGGAGTGAATATAGTCTATATGATGGCGCTTTACGATGAGGGTGTGATTATTCCTATTGGCGATCCTTTTCTACCTGAAGCCTCCGGGATTATACATCAATTGAAAGCCGATTCAGAGAATAAAGAATCCGTTGAGGTATTCAGTAAAGTCCCGTTTCGCACAAATGAGGTTTACTATTCCATGATGATGCGGGGGGGGCGGTTCCAATTGGCCAATAAAGAAAACTTGTCAGACACAGTCACTGTCGCAAATATAGACCACATACCGTTTTATACTGAAGAGATAGTATTGGGAAATGCTCCAGAAACACGTTTTGCTCTTTATAGGATTGAAGAGAACCCAACCAGATTTGTTGGAGAGATCGAGTTCTGGGGGCTTGGAGATGACGGCAAAGAGCAAAAACTCAATGGTAAGGAGATAGGTAACCCATGCTACTCCACTTACCCTAGACATAACGCTTTCGATTGTGACCGAGTATCATATGCTTATTTTGACTTCAAGAATAATCGTGAGAATTACATAGGAATGGATTTCGGAATACCCCGGAAGATCACAAGAATCACTTATTGTCCAAGAAACGACGACAATGCCATCATTCCAGGCGAGGAATACGAGTTGTTCTATTGGCAGAATGGTTGGCGATCACTAGGGAAGCAGTATGGCGGCAATGATCGCCGTCTTCACTATAACAATGTTCCAGGAGGAGCTCTTTTCAGGGTTCACAACCACACCCGTGGCAAAGAGAACCGCCCTTTCACTATCAAAAACGGAGGACAGGTATGGTGGTGAATAATTCGGTTTACTCAACAATTTGTTTTCTTGTGATAATAATATGGACTTCGGGGCAGGCTATTATTGGGATTATGCAATTATCTGGCATTTTCTCTCCAAACAGCCCATTATTCGCAATTACTGGTGGCTTTAATAATCCTGGTCCATATGGTGGGTTTATTGCGATAGGTATGGCCATCTCCGCCAGTTGGCTTGTACTGAGCCGTTCCCAAAAGGAATACTCAAAGTCGGTTGCTGGAAAAACCAAGACGATTCTGTCTTTGGTAACATTATCCTTCGGCATCATCGTTCTTCCAGCCACATTTAGTCGGGCTGCCTGGTTTTCGTTTGCTGTGTCTATGTTCGTGTTGACTATAGCCGAGAGCGATGTCCGTAAATTATTGTACAATAACAAGGCCCTGTTAATCCTTTTTTTGCTTCTTTTTGTCCTGTGCGCAGGAGGTGCCTTCCTTTTGAAGCCCCGATCAGCCCTTGGGCGGCTCCATATCTGGAGGATCGAATGTCTGTCAATTGCAGAGAGGCCTATCATCGGCCATGGATATGGAACAGTACTTGGGACTTATGGAGAGACGCAGGCAGAGTTTTTCCGAAAAAAAGAAAGACATGAACAAACTATTCGGATAGCTGGATGCCCTGAATATGCGTTTAATGAGTATTTGAAGGTTGGCGTCGAGCATGGTATCCCTGCCATGACAGTGACAATCGTCATAATTGTAATTTGCATTCGTTCTCTTGTCAGGCGAAGCAACTCTCTGGCGTATGGCCTGATATCATTATCTGTTTTTGCCATATTCTCCTATCCGCTAAGCCTTTGGCAGTTTCGCATCGCCGCTTTGCTAATAATATCGGCGTCTGTGCCAAGTGCCGGGAATATGAAGTATGTCTATTTTATCACCTGCTGCATAGCGGTTTTCGCTTCCGCGAAGTTGGTTATGAGAAAACCAGGACCCATCGAAAGCAAGTACCGGGAAAAGTATTCGGTAGGGTACTCTCTCCATCTGTCTGGGCAATATCACGAGAGCAACGCTGTTCTAAAGGAAGGCGCATCCATATCCTCTGATCCTATGTTTCACAATATTATAGGCAAGAACCTTGAAGCGATGGGCGACATTCCAGGTGCCGAAAAAGAGTATTTACAGGCACACTGCATGGTTCCATGCCGATTGTATCCACTTGTTCTTCTTATGGAGATGAAAGCTCGTGAAGGAGATTCCGTTCAAGCGATTAAGATCGCAAATAAAGCCGTAGAAATACCCGTCAACAAAAGGAATCCGAATATGGTCGAATTGCATGACAGGGTACAAGCATTCCTCGATTCATTGAAAGCAGCATGTCAGACTTGTTACTAAATACCTTTTTGAACAAATGATTCGGTTGATGATATCTGTTATTCCTGGTGGGGTTATGTACACGATCAAACCTGCGATTAGAGTTTTTTCGGGATCATCCGCTTCTGACTCGGGTTTTATGGTTGGCTTTGCCGGTGAAAAGAATAATAATATCCATGGTTTTATAGGTGTTAAGGAACTGCTGCTGTTTGATTGGTCCGGAAGATGTTTAGAACGTTATTTGTTGCCCTTCCGTGTTTTGTCTTTCGACGTTGATTGGCCCCATCGAAAGGTTTTTGCCATAACTGCCGAGAGTGAGCCAAGATTGGTTTCTTTATCTTTTTGATTTTTAATTAAAAAATGTGATATGAAGAATATTTTTGAGAGATTGGCAGTTCTCGCATTCTCGATCTTTCTTGTTTCCCCTGTGTCTTCTTTTTGCCAGAAGAAACCAGCGTTGACGAAGTTTTCTCTTGACGATAGCAAAAGGGTAGGGATGTCCGCTTTCACAAAGTTGAAAGGTGTTGAATTGGGTTCTCCCGTTGCAATTGTTTCATATGATGAGAATCACGTTCTGGTGGTTGACAGAAGAGCGAAAGCGGTGTTGACCCTCTACGACTTAAGGACAGGAGAGAAGGTCGATTCATTGTTGCGAGGGAGAGGTCCTGGAGAGTGTATGAACGCTTTCACTGTGACCGTGGCCCAAGGGAAGGTCTATGTTGACGATCTCGCATGGGGAGGGAAAGTTGTGGTGACCAGCCCTAAGAAGGGCCGGGTACTTGCTCTTGACCATGAAGTCAAGATTGATGGGCAGTACTTAAGAATGATTTATTCCCAACCAAGAGGCTTTATCGGAACACCTCTGCTTGAGGGACGCTTTGAGATCATTGATGATAATGGTATCCCTCAAGAGACTTTCGGATCTTTCCCGAAACTTAAAGGAGACAACAGCCTCGTCTCAAATTCAAACGCTCAATCCAGGATGGCTGTATCCCCTGACGGTCGCTACCTTTGTTCATCATATCTAGGGATAGATTGCATTGAGATTTATTCTAAAAACTTCAGGTCCTTAAAGAGATTATGGGGGCCGGGTTCCATTACTCCCAGTGTCATAGTCAAAGGGGACGGGCAAGTCAGAATGACTGTGCTGGATCCCGCCCGGAGGGTGTTCTCGGCCTTGTCCGCTTCCAACGACACTTTCATTGTAGGCTATGTCGGAGACATGACCGGACGCTCTTTCTCATCCGCAGGGATTCTGCATCTTCTTCTTTTTGATTGGGAAGGCAATCTCCTGAGACAGATTGATCTTCCGGAAGAAGTATCCTCATTCGACATCGACTGGCAGAGTGGTAAGGTGGTTGCTATCTCTAAAGACGATGAACCAAAGATCTTAGTCGCTCCCATCCCCATTAAATAGGCTGACGCTATGGGAAAAAGGCCTCTGGAAGTCTGGAGGGCGTCGGGCGGGTTGGATAGTTTGATAATTATTTCGTAAAAATAGATCATGATAAGATTATTGTTTTCGTTAGCCATAATCCTGTTAGCCTATCCTCTTGGTGCCCAGCATCAGATGACCCTTGAGGAGGCGATCGGCACGGCGAGGTCGCAGTCTGTGGCGGCCCTGCAAGCGAAGCATGCCTTCGTCTCGACCTATTGGGCTTACCGGTCCTACCAGGCCAGCCGGCTTCCGTCGCTCAACCTTTACGGTAACCTGATGAACTTCGACCGTTCCCTGACCCTGTTGCAGAGCTATGAGGACGGAACCTTCAGATATGCGAACAGTTACAACCTCCAGAACAGCCTCGGCCTGTCCGTCGCCCAGAACGTGACCTTCACGGGTGGCCGCCTCTCGGTTTACTCTGACCTCCGTCGTATAGACCAGTTCGGGGCCTTCAAGAACCTGACCTGGTACTCGCAGCCGATAACGGTCAGCTACTACCAGCCCCTTTTCGCATATAACCAGTTCAAGTGGGACAAACTCATTGAGCCAAAAGAATATGAGAAAGGAAGGCGGACCTACATCGAGTCGATGGAGGATGTCAACATCAATGCCGTCGCGGCTTATTTCAACTTGATCGCCGCCACAAAGGGCCACGAGGCGTCTGTGACCAACTTCGAGAACACCCTGAAGATGCGCTCGGTGGCGGGCGAGAGGCTGAAGCTCGGCACGGTCACAAGGGACGAGTATCTCCAGCTTGAGCTCCGGGCGCTGAACGACAGCATCGCCATGGGCGAGAACCTGGTCAAGGTCAGGGAAGCGCAAATGGCTTTGAACTCGATCCTCGGCTACGACGAGTCGGTCGAGATAGAGCCTGTGATCGACGACGCCTTGCCGAATGTTGTGATGGATTACGACCTTGTGCTTGACAAGGCGCTGAACAATTCCTCGTTCAATCTCCAGAACGAGATCGACGAGCTCACCGCCTCGTCGGCGGTAGCCAAAGCCAAGGCCGACAGGGGGATCTCGATGAGCCTGAACGCCCGCTTCGGCCTGTCCCAGTCGGGGGCTGGATTGCCGGACGTGTACCGGGATCTCCTGAACCAGGAGGTGGTGGGGTTGACTTTCAGCGTGCCAATCTTCGACTGGGGACTCGGCAAGGGCAAGGTACAGAAGGCGAAGGCGGCAGAGGCGGTGGTGAAGGCCCAGAACCTCCAGGATGAGAATGATTTCCGTAGGAAGATCTTCACCGCCGTGGGTCAGTTCAACAACCAGCGTCAGCAGTGCGTAGCCAGCAAGCGCGCGATGGAGATCGCCGCGGAAAGATATTCCCTGATGATGGACAAGTTCCGGAGCGGAAACGCCACTGTGACCGACCTCACGAACGCCCAGAACGATTCGGACTCCGCCCTCTCGAAATATATCGGCGACCTGTCCAACTACTGGAACTATTACTACACCCTGAGGAAACTCACCCTTTATGACTTCCTCGCCGGGCGTGACATAGATATCGATGTCAAGGAAATGGTGGAATGACTATGAGAACAAGAATACTCACGATATGCGCCTTTGCGGCGGCCCTGGCGGTCACCTCGTGCGGAGGCAAAAAGACCTCGGAAGAGGGGAGGGACGGCAAGCTGCAGTACTCGCCCCAAGTCAATGAGGTCGAGGTGATCACGCTTGAGCGAACTGATTTCGCCAGACAACTGCTTTCCAACGGCAAACTTGCCGCCTCGAGGAAGAGCGCCCTCATGTTCGGTACTACAGGCAAGATAGCCTCGATCTCTGCCAGGAACGGAGGCCATGTCAATGCCCGGGCTGTTATCGCGACCCTGGACAGGCCGGATCTCAGGTTGGCGCTTGAGTCAGCGGACATCGCCCTTAAGAAGGCCGAGATCGACATGTACGACTTTCTCGCTGGCCAGGGTTATACCGCCCGTGACACCACATCCGTGCCTAAAGACCTGTTGGCCACCGCCAGGATGAGGTCGGGCTATTCCTCGGCTCTAAACAGTCTATCCAAAGCGCGTTACGACATAGCCGGGACAGTATTGAGAGCCCCGTTCGGCGGGCGTGTGGCTGATGTGAAACTTCGCCGTCATGACCAGTATTCCGGATCGGATCCTTTCTGCGCGGTAATAGACGACAGGACCTTTGACGTGGATTTCACGGTCATGGAGTCGGAATATTCCTTCCTTTCCATCGGCCTTCCTGTCAAGATCAGGCCTTTCGCCGCCGAGGGGAAGGAATACGCCGGCAAGATCACCGGTATCAACCCATCGGTTGACTCTAAGGGGCAGATCTCGGTGCGGGCCCAGGTGGCGAATGACGGCTCGCTGATCGACGGGATGAACGTCAAGGTCGTCGTTGAGAGGATGATCCCGGGCCAGTTGGTGGTGCCGAGGAGCGCCGTGGTGATCCGGGACAATCTCGATGTCCTGTTCACCTACACCCCTGACGGACGGGCCCATTGGACCTATGTGAAGATCCTTTACTCCAACGGCGATTCCCATGTGGTCACCGCCAACACGGACAGGAACGCCACGCTGAGCGAGGGTGACCAGGTGATTGTCTCAGGCAATCTCAACCTGGCGGACAACTCCGAGGTGACTCTTAAGGATTGACGATGCTTAAAAGGCTCATAGACAGACCAGTGACAGTGACGATGATAACTCTCGTTGTCGTCGTCCTGGGGCTCGTCAGCATGCGCCTTCTTCCTGTCTCCCTGATCCCCGAGGTTGACATCCCCTACATAACGGTCCAGGCCTCGTCGGCCGACCTCTCCGCCAGGGAGATGGACGAGACCGTCCTGAGACCCCTTCGCCAGCAGCTCATCCAGATCAACGGGCTGGAGGATATCGTCAGCGAGGCGAAGGACGGTAGCGGAACCATCAGGCTCACCTTCAGTCACGGCTCGGACATAAGCTACCTTTTCATAGAGGTCAACGAGAAGATCGACCGGAGCATGTCCTCCCTTCCGGACATAGCCCGCCCGAAGGTGCTCAAGGCCAGCGCCACCGACATCCCGGCGTTTTACCTGAACATAACCGGAGACGGGTCCGCGGATTTCGTCCCCGACAACGATCTCTTCCCTGTCAGCGAGGGCTTCTCGCGGCTCAGCCGTTTCGCGGCTGACGTGATCATCAAGCGTGTCGAGCAGCTTCCCGAGGTCGCCATGGCCGACATCAGCGGCACGGTGGAGGAGGAGATACTTATCCTCCCCGACCAGGACAGGCTCCGCCAGGTCGGGATGACCATGGACGAGTTCGAGACCTTGATTAAGGGAGTGAATATCAGTCTTGGGAGCCTCACGATCAGGGACGGCGAGTACCGTTATAATGTCAAGTTCGACTCCAGGGCCTCATCGGCTGAAGACATCTCCTCCATTTGGCTCAAGCGTGAGGGCAGGATGCTGCAAGTCAAGGATATAGCCAAGGTCGTGACGCATCCGGCCAAACGTACCGGGCTTGTCCGCTCGGACGGGAAGGACGCCGTGTGCCTAGCCGTCATCAAGCAGAGCGAGACCAGGATGTCAGCCCTGAAGAAGTCGATGGAAGAACTGATGGACCAGTTCAAGGCGGACTATCCCAGTTTGGATTTCAAGATCACGAGGGACCAGACGGAGCTTCTGGAATATTCGATCAGCAACCTCCTGCAGAATATCGTCATGGCGCTCCTGCTGGCCTGCGTGGTGATCTTCCTCTTTATGAGGGACTTCCGCTCCCCGGCCCTGGTGGCTCTGACCATGCCCGTGGCTCTGGTGTTCTCGATGCTCTGCTTCCATGCGGTAGGCCTCTCGCTGAATATCATCTCCCTGTCCGGACTCCTTCTCGGAGTTGGAATGATGACTGACAACACGATAGTTCTGGTGGACAACATTACCGGACGTTGGCAGCGGGACGGCGATCTTCGCCAGGCCGTGCTGAAGGGTACCTCCGAGGTGATGGGGCCTATGCTGAGCTCCGTCCTCACCACGTGCGCCGTGTTCATCCCCCTTGTCTTCCTCGGGGGCATAGCCGGCGCCATGTTCCATGACCAGGCCATATCCGTGACGATAGTCCTGCTGACCTCATACGTGGTCACCATCACTGTCATACCAGTCTTCTATTACTGGTGGTACAAGGGCAAGGACAGGTTTGCCCCGAGCCGTTTCCTTGAGAGGATCAATTTCGAGAGGCCTCTCCAGATGTGGGACGACAGGTGGATGGAGTGGTGCCTGAGGCACCGCGGGTTCTCCTGGAGTCTTCTCGCGGTCTCGCTGGCCGGCACGGTCGTCTGCTTCCTGCTGATGCCGAAGGAGAGGCTTCCCGAGATGACCCAGACCGACACCATCCTGAGGATCGAGTGGAACGAGCATCTGGCCATCGAGAACAACACTGACAGGATAAGGTCAATCGAGGCACTGCTCTCCGGGAAGGTCTCCCAGATGACCGCCCTTGTCGGTGCCCAGCAGTTCGCGCTCAGCCATAGCGGTGACCAGGGGGTCTCTGAGGCGTCTGTCTATCTGGATTGTGGTAACCAGCGGACCCTGGACAAGGTCAAGGGGGAACTGGAGGCTTACCTCGCCTCCTCGTGGCCCGCGGCGACATATTCATTCTCCCCGTCCGGGAATATTTTCGACATGGTCTTCGCCGGAAATGAGGCCACCCTGACAGCCAAGCTCCGTCCGGTGAGGGCGGAGGGGATGGAGGTGGCCCCCGTGAGAGAGGTCGTCTCCGGCATCAGGGACGCCCTTCCCGGGGCGGGAGTGTCTGATCCGGCTGTCAAGACGGACGCGCTTTTCGTCGCTGATCCGGACCTTCTCGCCCTCTACGGTGTGAGCGTGTCCGACCTCCTCTCCATCCTCCGCAACTCCCTTAACGAGAACAGGCTCTTCAACATAGTCCAGGGCTCCAGGTCCGTGTCGGTGGTGACTGGCTCGAACGCCGGAAGCCTGTCAGAGATCCTCTCCCGGACCTTTGTCGAGAAGAGGGGGGAAGACGGTGCGACCCTGCGGATACCCGCCTCTGACCTCATGAGACAGACCCTCGTGGAGGACTTCAAGACAGTGGTGGCGGGCGCCGAGGGTAATTACTATCCGGTTGACCTGGA
>JAEEGH010012388.1_pt1 | contig 19139 bp, 13 predicted proteins | sample 9134181 | NCBI WGS metagenome assembly JAEEGH01 (sample SAMN16246544, study PRJNA631951) | gut metagenome | biome: gut microbiome; feature: rumen; material: DP-attached | host: Bos | place: Iran: Karaj | collected 2018-10 | reverse complement strand
GCAACCATCTGTTCCTCCGGGAGATACTTAAATTCAACGATGTTCCGCACGGCGGGGAACTGCATGCCGGCGACATCGTCTATCTGGAGCCCAAGAAGTCCAGGACGGTCCGCGGCCTGGACAAGTACATCGTGGGCGGGCAGGATGAATCCTTCCACGGCATCTGTCAGCGCTTCGCCGTTTCGGAGAAGGCGATCCGCAAGCTGAACGGTCTCCCGGCCTCTTACCAGCCACGGGAGGGCGATGAGATCCTCCTCCGTCCGGAATCCAAAATCAAGAAGCTATGGAAGAAACGGTAAAACGGAAGAAATGGCTTCCGTGGGCCCTTGCCGGGCTTGCCGCGCTGGTGCTCCTTTTCCTGTGCATCCGCGTATACAGGGCGTTCTACGACCGGAAAGTTCCGAATTTCAGGGACACATACGAGTTCTATGTCCAGGAGGACATGGAACCTTCGGACGTGGTGGATGCCTTGGTGGAAAGCGGGGTCGTCCTGAACAGGAAAAGTCTCCGTCGCACGCTCGGAAAGCTGAAGTCCATGCGTGTGGGCCATTACACCGTGGACGCGAAGTCCTCCAGCAAGTACGTCGCCCGGATGCTGGCCAACGGCTGGCAGACGCCCGTGAACCTGACCCTGTCCGGCACGATCCGGACGCCGGAGGTCCTTGCCCGCAAAATCGGCAATCAGATGCTCGCGGACAGCGCCGCCGTGGCGGAATTCGCCCTTTCCGCGGATTCCTTGGCCCGTTACGGCATCACGCCGGCGCTCCTTTTCACCATCGTCATTCCGGACACGTACCAGATTCTCTGGACCAGCTCCGTGTCCGAGATCTTCGACCGCTTCAAGAAGGAGGCGGACGCATTCTGGACGGACGCCCGCATCGAACGGGCCCGGGCTCAGGGGCTCACACCTGTGGAGGTATCCACCCTCGCATCCATCGTGGACGGAGAAACCCAGTACCAGCCTGAACAGCCCACCGTCGCCGGCGTCTATCTGAACCGGCTCCGCATCGGCATGCTCCTCCAGGCCGATCCCACCGTCGCATTTTGCTACGGCTACACCCTGAACCGCATTCTGGCGAGACATCTGTCCGTCGATTCCCCCTACAATACCTACAAGTACGCCGGCCTGCCTCCGGGCCCGATCTCCTGCCCGCCGAAAAGCTGCCTGGAAGCCGTTCTGTACGCGCAGAACCACGACTACCTGTATTTCTGCGCCGACCCTTCCTTCAACGGTTCCCACCGCTTCGCGGCGACTTATAGTGAACACTTGAACAATGCCCGTGCATTCCAGCGGGCGCTGGATGCGCGCACCAAGCGCTGAGCCTATGGATGACAGCCTTTTCCAACATTATTCCGAAGAAGGCCGTGAACTGATCCGGAAAGCCTATGACGTGGCCGAAAAGGCCCTGGCGGGCGAGGTCCGCAGTGACGGGAAGCCTTTTTTCGGGCATCCTCTCGCCGTCGCGCAGATTGTTTCCGACGAAATCGGCCTTCCGCCCGAATGCGTCGCCGCCGTCTTCCTGCACGAAGCCACCCGCGGCGGGAAAGTGGACCTGGACATCCATTCCCTGAAACTGGACGAGAGCGTTTACACGATGGTGGACGGCCTGAACAAGATCGCCACCATCAAACCGAAGGATACCCGGCTGGAGGCCGAGAATTACAAGAAACTGATCATCCAGTACTCGACGGATCCCCGCGTGACCGTCCTCAAACTGGCGGACCGGCTGGAAGTGATGCGTTCCCTGTCCATCTTCCCGAAGGCGGACCGGGAACGGAAGGTCCTGGAAACCCTGATGCTCTACATTCCGCTGGCCCATCAGCTGGGGCTCTACAACATGAAGCGGGAGATGGAGGACATCTATCTGAGCTATGCCGAACCGGAGCAGTACCGCCTCATCACCAACAAGCTGATGGCTACGCAGAAGGACCGGGAGAAGCTCATGGCGGAATTCATCGAACCCCTGAAGGTCAAGCTTTCCGACGCCGGCATCCATTACAAGCTGAAGATCCGGACCAAGGCGGCCTACTCCATCTGGTGCAAGATGGTGAAGCAGAAAGTGCCGTTCGAGGGTGTTTTCGACGTGTTCGCCATCCGTTTCATCATCGACTGCCCGGAGGATATCAAACTCGAGAAGGAACTGTGCTGGAAGGTGTTCAGTTTCGTGACCGAAGAGTACGAACAGGACACCAAGCGTCTCCGGGACTGGGTTACGAATCCCAAGACCAACGGCTACGAGTCTCTCCACATCACGGTCAAGAACCGGGACGGCGCCTACGTGGAAGTCCAGATCCGCACCCGCCGGATGGACGACATCGCGGAGAACGGTTTCGCCTCGCACTGGTCCTACAAAGGAATCAAGCGGGAAGAAACGATGGACCGTTGGCTGACGGCCGTCCGCTATGCCCTCGAGCATCCCGACACCGACAGCCCGGAGGATCTGCCGCAGCCGCCTTCCCGGGAGATCTTCGTGTTCACCCCGACGGGGGAACTCCGGATCCTGCCCGCAGGGGCGTCCGTGCTCGATTTCGCCTTCAGCATCCACACTAACATCGGCACACGCTGCGTGGGCGGTAAGGTAGGTGGGAAACCTGTTCCCATCAAGGAAAAGCTCCACACCGGCGACGTTGTCGAAATCCTGACGGCGAAAAACCAGCGGCCTGCGCCGGACTGGGTCAATTTCGTCGTAACCTCCAAGGCCCGCCAGAAGATCAAGCAGGCGCTCAGCGAAGGCGAGCAGAAACTCGCTTCCGCAGGCCGCGAACTGCTTGAGCGCCGGCTGAAGAACTGGAAACTGGAGTTCCCGGACGAGATGCTCACGGAGATGATGAAGAAGCGCAGGATGACCAGTGTCAATGCCTTCTTCGCCGCCGTGGGAGAGGGAATCATCGACGTCAACGAGATCAAGGAATACATCCAGACGGAGGAAAAGCGCCGTCAGGAGGCCCTGGAGGCCGCCCAGGCCCAGGAAGCGGCCCGGCCGCACCGGATGGAGACGTCCTCCAAGGACGACATCCTTGTCTTGAACGCCAAGGACCTGAAAGGGCTTGACTACCGGATGGCCAAGTGCTGCAATCCGGTCTTCGGTGACGATGTGTTCGGTTTCGTGACGCGGGAAAGCGGGATCAAGATCCATCGTATCACCTGCCCGAACGCCGCCCGCCTGATCGAGAACTATCCGTACCGTATCCAGAAGGTCCGCTGGGCCGACACGCCGTCAAGCGGCTCTTTCCAGGTGTCCCTGAAGGTCACGACGGACCAGGAAAGCGAAGCGCTGAACAAGATCATGGAGGTGGTAGGAACCTTCAAGGCGTCCATCCGCACGTTCAACGTGCAGGAGAACCAGCGGCAGGGGACCTATGACATCGTAATGAAGCTTCTGGTCCCCTCCAATCTCGAACTGGACAAGATCCTCTCCCAGATCCGTGTCCAGAAGCATGTGCTGAAGGTCGCCCGGCAGTAATCAGTCTTTCCAGACTTTCAGATACTCCTGCAACGCCCACATTTCGTCGCGGAACTTCGCGGCGGCCGTGAAATCCAGGTCGGCCGCGGCTTTCTGCATCTTGCGCTTGGCTTCTTCGGCGGCCTTTTCCACCTGGGCCCGGGACATCGACCGGATGACCGGGTCCTGGAGCACGGCGGCAAGGTCGGCTGCAATGTAGCCGTCCACATAGGCAGAAGCCCCTTCGCGCTTGGCATCGTGGCCGAGGCCCACGGAAACGGTTCCGCGGCCCAGGTCGGAAGGATTGGGCACGTAGGTCGGGGCCGAGACGGAGTCTTCGGCGCTGACATGGCCGGTAACGGTGTTGCGGAGCCGCGGGTTGAGAGGCTTTCCCGTTGCGGATGCCGAAAGACCTCCGCCTTCGTTGAGGAATCCGCTGACATGCGTGGTGTCCTCCTTGGAGGTGACCAGTTCGGACATCAGGATGTTGGCGCGGACCTGTACCTGCTGCGGGGTAATCCCATGCAACTGGTTGTATTCCTGCTGTTTCTGCCTCCGGCGGTTGGTCTCCCGGATGGTTTCGTCCATCGACTGGGTGATGGTGTCGGCATACATGATGACGAGACCGTTCACGTTACGGGCGGCGCGGCCCGCGGTCTGGGTAAGGGCGCGTCCGCTTCGGAGGAAACCTTCCTTGTCGGCATCCAGGATGGCGACAAGCGAGACGGTCGGGATATCCAGGCCCTCGCGCAGGAGGTTCACGCCGATCAGGACGTCGAACAGGCCGTTCTTGAAATCTTCGATGATTTCCACGCGCTCGGCCGTGTCCACGTCGGAATGGATATACCGGCAGCGGACGCCCATCCGGCCGAAATAGCTGTCCAGTTCCTCGGCCATCCGCTTGGTGAGGGTGGTGACGAGCACGCGTTCGTCCACCTCCGCCCGCTTGCGGATTTCCTCCATCAGGTCATCGACCTGGTTCTCGGTGGGACGGACCTCGACAGGCGGGTCCAGCAGGCCGGTCGGCCGGACGATCTGCTCGACCACGAGACCTTCGGATTTCTCCAGTTCGTAGTCGGCGGGCGTCGCGCTCACGTAAACGGTCTGGCCGGTAATGGACTCGAACTCGTCGAAGGTGAGCGGGCGGTTGTCGGCCGCTGCGGGCAGGCGGAAGCCGTATTCCACCAGTGTAGCCTTGCGGGAGTGGTCACCGCCGAACATCGCCCGGATCTGCGGCAGGGTGACATGGCTCTCGTCGATGAAGCAGATGAAATCGTCAGGGAAATAGTCGATGAGGGTGAAGGGACGCTGCCCGGGTTTGCGGCCATCGAAGTATCGGGAATAGTTCTCCACACCGGGGCAGTAACCCATTTCCTTGATCATTTCGATGTCATACTCCACCCGCTGCTTGAGGCGTTTCGCCTCCAGGGACTTGCCGATGCTCTCGAAATACTCGACCTGGGCGATGAGGTCGTCCTGGATCTGGAGGACGGCCTTGGCACCCTTTTCCTTGGAAGTGACGAAGTTCTTGGCCGGGTACAGGTCAATCTTGTCCAGTTCCTCGAAGCGGGCGCCGGTCACCGGGTCCACCAGGGAGATGCTGTCCACCTCGTCGCCGAAGAACTCGATCCGGGCTGCATAGTCGGCGCCGCCGAGGAAAATGTCCACGGTATCGCCCCGGACGCGGAAGGAGCCGCGCTTGAAGTCGGTTTCCGTCCGGTAGTAGAGAGCGTCCACGATCTTGTAGAGGAGACGGGTCATGGACATCGCCTCTCCTTTCCGGACCGTGACGGTCTGGTCGTGGAAGTCGTCCGGATTGCCGATGCCGTACAGGCAGGAGACCGAGGAGATGACAATGACATCCCGGCGCCCTGACATCAGGGCGGAGGCGGCGCTCACGCGGAGTTCATCGATCTTATCATTGATGCTGAGATCCTTTTCGATGTAGGTGTCGGTCGTGGGAATGTAGGCTTCAGGCTGGTAATAGTCGTAATAGGAGACGAAATACTCCACGGCGTTGTCCGGGAAAAAGGCCTTGAATTCGCCGTACAGCTGCGCGGCGAGGGTCTTGTTGTGGCTGAGTATCAGGGCCGGACGCTGGAGGCGCTGGATGACGTTGGCCATCGTGAAGGTCTTCCCGGAGCCCGTCACTCCCAGCAGCGTAACGTCGCGGACACCCTCCTGCAGGGCGTTGCAGAGGCCGTCGATGGCGGCCGGCTGGTCCCCGGAAGGCTGATAGTCGGACTGGAGTCGGAATTTCATGGAACAAAGATACGGTTTTTTCCAGGTTTGTTGAAATTAACCCCTTTCTTTTGCGTTTTCGGAAAAAAAGACTAATTTTGTACAATGTATGGTGTGCTCATACGTTGAATAGGGTAATTTTTAACTTAATATATGCTTATGAAAAGTATCAAATTGTTCGGTATTCTTGCTGCGGCAAGTATCCTGTTCTCCTTTAACGCCTTTGCGCAGGAGGATGGCAATCGCGATGCGGACGGTAACGTCGTCCGTGGTCCCTATGTGACCAACGGTTTCTTCGACAACACCTTCATCGGTGTCGGTGCCGGTGCCAACTCTGTCCTTGAAAAGACCTACGGTCTCGGCAAGTTCGGCCTCGCTACCGATCTCTACATCGGCAAATGGTTCACCCCGACCGTCGGTGTCCGCGCCGGCTGGCACGGTCTCAAGAACACCTCCAAGAGTGGTGAATTCAACAAGGCTGCGTTCAACTACATCCACGGTGACCTCCTCTGGAACCTCACCAACGCCATCGGCGGTTACAAGGAGTCCCGCGTCTGGAACTTCATTCCGTATGTGGATGCCGGCCTCCTGCTGGTCAAGCACCACGGTCTCAAGGTCAACGACCAGGAACTGGGCGCCGGTGTCGGTATCCTCAACAGCTTCCGTCTGAGCGACCGCGTCGGCCTGAACCTCGACCTCGGTCTCATCGCCGGCCGTGCCGAAGCCTTCAGCATGAAGGGCTTCATCGCCCGTTATGTCGGTTTCCCGACCGCGACCCTCGGCCTGCAGTTCAACCTCGGCCGTACCGGTTTCGACCGTCTCAGCTCCGTGATGCCGGTCATCGTCCCGCTGCCCTTCACCGAGGCCCAGTACAAGGCCCTGCAGGACAAGGTTGCCGACCTCGAGCGTGAGAATGCCCGTCTGAAGAACAAGATCGCCGACCTGGAGAACCAGCTCGCTCCGTTCAAGAACCTCGTCGACGGACAGACCTATCTCTTCCAGAACGGTCGTTTCACCGCTGTTGAAGCGAAGGTTGTCTCCCCGGCTACCGTTTACTTCGACCTCGGTTCCGCCAAGCTCTCCGAGCGTGAGAAGGCTCACCTCGAGTACTTCGCCAACAACGTGGTCGATGGCAACACCGCCCTCGTGCTCACCGGCTCCGCCGACAAGCAGACCGGCACCGCCCGCGGCAACCAGAAGCTCTCCGAGCAGCGCGTCGAGACTGTGAAGAACCTCCTCGTGAACAAGTTCGGCGCCAACGCCTCCAACATCGAGACGATCGCCAACGGTGACACCAAGAACGTCTTCGACACCCCGGCCAAGAACCGCTGCGTCGTCATCGAGGTGAAGTAATTCACACCGCTCAATCCTTTTAACCGGAGGCCGTTCAATACGGTCTCCGGTTTTTTGTACCAAGGAGAGAGACAGACGTTGTTTTGTATTGATCAGGAGGATGCTGGTGACGGCGGAATTCTGAGTTCAGCCACTGGCGAGCAGGCGGGAAGACGCGTGCCCGCAGGGATGACGGAGTCTGTTTGACGACGTTACGGGACCGGAACGGGCCCGTAAAAGGAGGAGTTCGACGTCAAGCGCCTTCCCGCCAACACGAGCTGCTGAACTCCGTATGGAGCCGTCGCCAGCATCCTCCCGAATACAAAACCAACGGCATGCTGAGTGCGATTTCCGTGTCGGAGGGGGATAATCCGGGAAATATGTGTAAACGGGCTTGTTTTACACATATTTCGGGTGAAAACAAGAAAAAATGTGCGAAAACACCATGTTTCGCACATTTTTCTGCTGGAAGGGCCGACCAGGGTTCGGGCGGAACTCGACCAGGGTTTGGCCGGGGGCAACCCGGGGCCCGGGAGGCTTACTTTCTTCTGCGGCTCTTTTTGCGGCGGGCCTTGGAGGCGCGGGCGAAGAAGGCGGCTGCGGCAAGGGCAAGGATGACGACGCCGATGAAGATGTAGGTGAACGCGTTGGCGTTGTCGCCCTTGACGCGGGACCACATTTCGATGAGCTTGGCGGTGTTCTCGCCCCAGTCGTGCTCCTGGGTGGAGCGCTCGATGTCGGCCTTGTCCGGATAGAGGACCGGGTTGGCGCAGACGGCGGTGTCGGCAGGGGAGAAGAAGTAGGAGAGGTCGATGGGATCGTATTCCTCGTCGGTGAAGGCTTCCAGGACTTCCGGAGCGCCGCTCACGGATACATAACCGGTTTCCTCGACGTTGCGGATGACGATGTCGGGACGGCTCATGAAGTTGATCCAGTAGCTGGCGGCCTTGGTGTTCTGGGCGTATTTCGGAATCACCCAGCCGTCGAACCATACGGTGAAGCCTTCCTTCGGGAGGGCGTAGCGGAGCTCGACACCGACTTCGGCGGCCTCTTCGATGGCCCACACGCCGTCACCGCTCCAATTGAGGCTCACCCAGCCCTGTTCCTGGACCATCTGGTCCTTGCCGAAATCGGCTTCCCACCCGGCAACCAGGGGCTTCACATCTTTCAGATACGTCTCCACGGCGGCGATATCCTCTTCGGAGGTGTAGTTCATCAGCTGGTCCATCGTCACCTTTCCGTCGGCGATTTCCTGTTCCTTGACCTTCAGGATGATCTGGGAGTAGATGTCGCGGGCGGAGTCCTTGATGAAGATGCGGTCGGCGAACTTGGGATTGCGGACGATGTCCCAGGTGGAGGCTTCCTCGTCGGTCACGTACTTGGCGTTGTACAGGATGCCGGTCGTGCCCCACATGTAGCCCACGGAATAGTCGTTCGCGTTCTTTCCCTTGCCGTCCATCTTGTCGAAGCAGGCGCGGATGTACGGGGAAAGGTTCCCGTCGATGTAATTGGGCGTGGATCCGAAATTGCGGTCCAGGGGGAGGAGAAGGTCGCTCTGGAGCATCCGCTCGATGATGTAGTCGGACGGGCACACGACGTCATAGTCCTCGTGACCCTTCTCGATCTTGGAGAGCATCGTCTCGTTGATGTCGAAGGTCTGGTAGATGACCTTGACTTTTTCGCCCGTCTGCTCTTCGTACCACTGTTCGAATTCGGGAATGACGTTCTCGTCGATGTAGTCGGACCAGTTATAGACCTTGAGGACCTGGGAACGGTCCTCGGAGCAGCCGACGAGAAGGGCGGCGGCCGCCAGGGAGATCAGGATTCTTTTCATCTGTTTTCTTTAAGTTTGCTGAGCCGGTCCTGCCGGATGTTGATAATGATCAAAAGGATGAGGACGACCAGGAAGATCAGGGTCATCAGCGGGCGCAGTTCGGGGGTCAGACCGCCCTTGCGCGCATCGGTATAAATATAAGTGGAGAGGGTGTCCAGGCCGATGGTACCCCGGGTGAAGAACGTCACGGCGAAGTCGTCCAGGGACATCGTGAAAGCGAGGATGAAGCCCGAGATCATGCCCGGCCTCAGCTGCGGGATCAACACCTTGCGGAGCGCGACCTGCGGAGTGGCCCCAAGATCCAGGGCGGCCTCATAGATATTCGGGTTCATCTGCTGGAGCTTCGGCATCACGCTCAGCACCACGTACGGGGTGCAGAAAGTGATGTGCGCCAGGATGACCGTCAGGTAACCCTGGCTGAAGTGCAGGAAGACGAACAGCAGGAACAGCGAGACACCGGTGATGATGTCCGGGTTGATCATCGGGATGTTGTTCAGGAAAGTGACGGCCTTCCTGGCCCGGCCCTTCATGTTGTGGATGCCGATGGCCGCGACCGACCCCAGCAGGGTGGAGACGGCGGCGGCAACGAGGGCGATGAGGACCGTGTTCTTCACCGCCGCGAGAAGCGATGCGTTCCCCTGCATCTGGCCGGTCAGGAGATTCTGGTACAGGTTGGTGGAGAAACCCTCCCAGCTGCCCAGGACCTTGCTTTCGGTGAAGGAGAAGATGGCGATGAACAGCAGCGGGGCGTACAGGACGACCAGCAGGACCCAGATGTACAGTTTGGCGAAAAACTTCTTCATAGGGCTAGATCAGGCCTCCTTCCAGCTGTTCCTTGTCCTTGTCGAACAGGGTGGTGATACCGATGATGATGAGCATGACGAACGCCAGGGCCGCACCGTAGTTCCACATGGAGGAGTTGATGTTCTCCTGGATGATGGTACCGAACAGCTTGATCTTGTTGTTCGTGAGGAACTCGGAAATGGCGAAGGTGGACACCGTGGGCATGAACACCATCAGGATGCCGCTCATCACGCCGGGCATCGAGAGAGGTACGGTGACTTTCCAGAAAGCCGTCCACGGCGTGGCGCCGAGGTCCACGGCCGCTTCCGCATAGGATTTGTCCATCTTGGCGAGCACGTTGTAGATCGGGTAGATCATGAACGGCAGGTAGTCATAGACCATACCGAACAGGAGGGTTCCCTTGCCCAGGGTGATGCCCAGCATCGTGAAGAGCTGGGCCGTGGCGAGGGTCCGCATCAGGGCGTTGATCCACATCGGCATGATGAAGAGGACGATCGTGACCGCACTCTTGTTGTACTGCTTGTTCGCCAGGATCCAGGCGGCGGGATAGCCGAGGAGGATGCACAGGGCCGTGTTTTCAAGGGCCACCTCGATGGAGACGGCGAATGTCGAGAGAGCGTCCCTGTCGGTAAAGAACTTCGCCAGGTTCCCCAGCGTGAAGTGCCCCTGGGAGTCCTGGAAAGCGTACACCATCACCAGGACCAGCGGGAGGACGACGAAGAAGACCAGGAAGATGACGTACGGGATGCTCCAGTTACTTCTCTTGCTCATCTTTCTTCGTGATCTTGATGCCCTTGTCCGCCTTGAACTGGATGCCGACGAGGTCGCCCTTGTCCCAGATGTCGTTGGTGTCCACCCAGAGGAAGTCGCCGTCGTCGGTCTTGATGGTCAGGTGGTAGTGGTTGCCCTTGTACAGGATGAAGTGGACCTCGCCGTCCAGGACGCCGTCGTCCAGGTTGTCCATCAGGTCCACGGCGTCGAAGGGAACCTCGACCTTGACCTCGGTGCCGGGCTCGAATTCGCTCTTGAGCGGGAATTCGCCGCCGAGCAGTTCGATGGTCTCCGCGTCCTTGACGGTGCCGTAGAGGGTGTTGCAGAGGCGCTCCTTCTTCATGACCTGGATGTCGTCCGGGTCGATGTAGAGCATGACTTCGCTGCCAACCGGGTAGGGGTCGTAGTCCTGGATCATGAGCTCGTAGCCGGTGTCGGTGTCCACCCACATCTCGTAGTGGACACCCTTGAAGGTACAGGTGTTGACCTTCGCCTTGAACTGGCACTTATCCGGGTCTGTCGTGAAGTAGATGTCTTCCGGACGGACGACCACATCGACCTTGACATCCTCGCCGAAGCCTTCGTCCACGCAGTCGAACTCGTGCTTGATGAAGGCGACGCGGCGGTCGCGGATCATGCGGCCTTTCAGGATGTTGCTTTCACCGATGAAATCGGCCACGAAGCAGTTGACGGGCTCGTTGTAGATGTCCACCGGGGTGCCGATCTGCTGGATGCGGCCCTCGTTGAGGACGACGACGGTGTCGGAGAGCGTGAGGGCCTCCTCCTGGTCGTGGGTGACGTAGATGAAGGTGATGCCCAGTTTCTTGTGCATTTCCTTCAGTTCGATCTGCATGTCCTTGCGCATCTTGAGGTCCAGGGCGGCGAGGGGCTCGTCGAGGAGGAGCACCTTCGGCTGGTTCACGATGGCGCGGGCGATGGCGATGCGCTGCTGCTGGCCGCCGGAGAGGGTCTCCACATCGCGGTCCTCATAGTCGGACATTGCGACGAGCTTGAGGACGCGGCGGACGCGCTTCTCAATCTCCTCCTCGGGCACTTTCTTGAGCTTGAGGCCGAAGGCGATGTTGTCGTACACGTCCAGGTGCGGGAACAGGGCGTAGCGCTGGAACACGGTGTTCAGCGGGCGCTCGTGCGGCGGTACGCCGGCGAGTTCCTTGCCGTCCATCAGGATGGAACCTTCGTCCGGCTGGAGGAACCCTGCGATCATCCGCAGGAGCGTGGTCTTGCCGCAGCCGGAAGGGCCCAGGAGGGTGATGAATTCGCCGCGGCGGATGTACAGGTTGATGTCCTCCAGGACCTTCTTGTCGCCGAAGGATTTGGAGAGATTCTTGATCTCGATGATCTTATCCATTCCCTAGAAGATGCTGATGTTGTACAGGATGCCTGCAGTCAGGGAAACGAAGGAGAAGGCGTTGTCGTAGGAGGCGACGGCGTGGACGCGGAGATTCTCGATGGGGAACCAGTGGAAAGCGAGGCCGCCCCACCAGCGTTGGAAGTCCAGATCCGTATTATATTTCTCGTAACCGCATTTGGCGAGGATACTGAAGGATTCGCTGGGAGAATAAGTCACGGAAGGCATCAGGGTAATGCCTTTTGCCAGGATGTCCTCTTCATCGCCGACGATGCTGAAGAAGTCGAGCCCAGCGGTCCAGTTGTCAAAATTCAGCCGCTGGCCGAGGGCGAAGACGGGCTGGAACTTTCCTTCGTCCACACCCACGGCGGTCGCGCTCCAGATGGTCTCCAGTGGGCCGTGCTCGCCGCGCCATTCCAGGGAATAGTTGAAAAGCTTGCTGGCGAAGGGCCGCTCGCCGAACGGGGAAGTGGTGAACTGGAAACTGAAGGTGTCACTCTCGGACGGCAGGGAGAACGCCGCCTTGGCGCCCCATTGGTAGCAGGAGAAGTTCTGCCAGAAACTGGAAACCAGGGACGGATGGACCTCGAAATCGTAGTCGTCGAACTCCAGGCCGCCGGTGGTGACCATGTCCTTGCCGAGGGTGAAGGCGAAGTTGCCCACGCTGTAGGTCAGGTACGCCCAGTCCAGCCAGTTGGTGTTGTCGGAATGGAACGTGTACGCGTAAAGGTCCTTCGTGGTCGCGAACACATCGTGGACGGAGTCAAAACCAGCCCAGTGGTTGCAGACGCTGAAGGAAAGGTTTTCGGTAAGATTGCCTTCGAAAAGGGAATAAAGAGAAGTATTGCCGAGCGTGAATTCCGTGCCGCCGCCTTTCTCGGTCGAGAAGACAGGATTGAGGTCAAGTCTCGGAATAACGGACAACTCGACACTACGGCCGGAGTTGTCAGCCTCTTGTGCGGACACAAGGAAGCAGGGCAGCAGACTTGCTGCGCAAACAACCAGGAGTCTCTTCATTTTGGATACGCATAAAATGGTATTTGGTGAAACATAGTGGAACCTAAAGGTTCCGGCTGCAAAAGTACGAAAAATTATTTATAACGGGACAATAATTTCAGTTCATTGTCCGCTTTTATCCGGTCGATGATGGCACATACCAGCCGGAAAGTCCGGGAATCCCGCGTGTAGGTGGCCGGCGTGATGAAATTGACGCGCCCCTGGCGGAGGAGTTTCTGCGCGACCGCCCGTTTGTGGGGAACGGCGGGATTGAACACGGCGATGGAATTGCCGCCGAACATGTTGACAATCTTCATGGAAGGGACATCGGTGTCTCCGTCTCCGAAATAGATCATGTGGGTGAAGGGAATGCGCTTGTTTTCGTCGGCCATGCTCTCGTTCACCCGCTTGGCGTCGCGGGAGGAGAAAATCCCTTTCTGGATCTTGAACAGGTACTGCGTCTTGGCGGTGTAGTCCACGGCGATGCCGGGCCATTCGGCTTCGCCGTTCTCGTCATAGATGAAGCTGCCGGCGAACACATGCTTGAACTCCCGGGCGATGGGGGAGCCTTCGATGATCTCCTTCAGGCCGGAAGAGTTGATGTAGTGCTCGATGCGCACGCCGTGCCGGTCGCCGTATTCGTTGACGAGACGGAACCATTCCCGGACGCCGTCGAAGAGCTTGATGTCCTTTCCGTAGCGCTTGAAACCTTCGCGGGTGAGCTTGATCCCGTTGGCACGGGCCTCGTCGAACATGAGTTTCATATAGGCCAGGATGTTGGAGGCGTCCTGCCCCTTGGCGATGCCGTCGCTTTTGGCCCAAAACTCCTCCGGGGTCTGGCCGATGGCCTGGATGAAACCGAACTCCTGCATGTTGCCGGGGGAAAGGGTGCCGTCGAAGTCGTAGATGAGGGCGATGATGGGTTTGCGTCGCATGGTCATTCTATTTCCTATATTCTGCTCGTTCTGTCCAATATTCTGCAAAGATACGAGAGTTTCGGGAATTATTGTTACATTTGCGGCTGCGTAAACTAAAAACAAACCCGAATGAGCACTTATCCGCACTATCTGGAGAGGCTGCAGGCCGCGACCCGGAAATACTGGGACAAGCCCGCCCTCAACACCATCGGCGGCGAAAGCCTGACCTATGCCGAGATGGCGACCGCCATCGCGCGTTTCCACATCATTTTCGAAAAAGCCGGCTTCAGGAAAGGTGACAAGATCGCCCTCTGCGCCAACAACGGCGCGCGCTGGGGCTTCGCCTACCTGGCCGTCAACACATACGAAACCGTCATCGTCCCCATCCTGGCGGACTTCACGCCCGAGAGCGTGATGGGTCTGGTGAACCACTCCGATTCCGTCGCCCTCTTCACGAACGCCGCGCGCTGGAAAAAGATGGATCCCGAGAAGATGCCCAACCTGAAGGTCGTCTTCGACGTGGACAACTGGGATGTCCTCCTGTGCCGGGACGAGAAGATCGCCGACGCGGTGGCCCATTGGGACGAGCTCTTCGCCGCGAAGTATCCGAACGGCTTCGGCCCGGACGACGTCGTCTTCCCGACCGACAACTGGGACGACCTCTCCACCATCAACTACACCTCCGGTTCCACCGGCGACCCGAAGGGTGTCATGCTCACCTACCGGAACTTCTGCGCCAACGTGGACTACAGCCAGCGCCACGTCCCAGCCGGCGACAAGATGGTCTCCATGCTCCCGATGGCCCATATGTACGGCCTTGTGATCGAGTTCATCTATCCGCTGTGCAACGGCACGTCCATCTACTGGCTGGGCAAGGCTCCGACCCCCGCGACCCTGATGAAGGCTTTCGCCGAGGTGAAGCCCTACCTCCTGATTACGGTCCCGCTCGTCATGGAGAAGATCTACAAGTCCAAGATCAAGCCCATGCTGGAGAAACCCGCGATCAAGTTCGCCCTCAAGGTCCCCGGCCTGAACAACATCATTTACAAGAAGGTTCGCGAAGGACTGCTGGCCGCTTTCGGCGGAAACGTGCAGGAATTCATCATGGGCGGCGCCGCTCTCAATCCCGAGGTGGAGCGCGTGTTCAAGAAAATCAAGTTCCCGTACCTGGTGGGTTACGGCATGACCGAGGCCTGCCCGCTGCTCGCCTATGAGCACTGGACCAAGTATGTGGCCGGCTCCTGCGGCAAGTGCGTAGACGTGGCCGAGGTCCGCATCGACTCCGACGACCCCCAGCATGTGGTCGGCGAAATCCAGGCCCGCGGCGAGAACATCATGATCGGCTACTACAAGAACCCGGAGGCCACGGCCAACGCGTTCACCGAGGACGGCTGGCTCCGCACCGGCGACCTCGGCATCATCGACTCCGAAGGGAACATCTTCATCCGCGGCCGTTCCAAGAACATGATCCTGGGCGCTTCCGGCCAGAACATCTATCCCGAGGAGCTCGAAGCCGTCGTGAACAACCAGCAGTTCGTGCTGGAGTCCGTGGTCGTGGATCGCGGCGGCAAGCTGGTCGCCCTCGTCTTCCTGGACGAACAGGCCGTCGCCAAATCCCTGCTTGACTCCGAAGCCAAGGCCGAAATCCCCGAGAACATCCGCCTGGGCTCGAACCGCCAGCTCCCCGCCTACAGCCAGATCGCGAAGGTGGAACTGATGGATAAACCGTTTGAAAAGACGCCCAAGATGTCTATCCGTCGTTTCCTGTACAAATAAGCGTGACAATTTGTCAGTCTTTCCGGACTGGCTTGCAATTTGAGTGAATGAGACCGGCCCCTGCAGGGGTCGGTTTTCGCTTGTCATTTCGAGCACACCGCTTGTCATTTCGAGCGAAGTCGAGAAATCTAAAAAAGTGTTATATATGGCAAACAAAGGACAGATCGGTGTAACCACCGAAAACATTTTCCCCGTCATCAAGCAATTCCTGTATTCCGACCATGAGATTTTCCTCCGCGAGCTTGTCGCGAATGCGGTGGATGCCACCCAGAAGCTGAAGGCGCTGGCGGCTTCCGGTGATTGCAAGGACGAGCTGGGCGACCTGAAGGTCCGCATCGAACTGGACGATGCGGAGAAGACCCTGAAGGTCATCGACGAAGGCATCGGCATGACCGAGGAGGAGGTCGACAAATACATCAACCAGATCGCTTTCTCCTCCGCGGGAGAGTTCCTGGAGAAGTACAAGGACCAGATCGGCAGCATCATCGGCCATTTCGGCCTCGGTTTCTACAGCGCGTTCATGGTGTCGAAGAAGGTCACCATCGAGACGCTCTCCTGGAAGGAAGGCGCCAAGGCCGTGAAATGGTCCTGCGACGGTTCTCCGGCCTATGAGATGGAGGAGATCGACAAGAAGGACCGTGGCACCGTCATCACCCTGTACCTGGACGACGACTCCAAGGAATATGCGGAGAAGGCCCGCATTGAAGGCCTTCTGAACAAGTACTGCAAGTTCATGCCGGTTCCGATCGTCTTCGGCAAGGAGCAGGAGTGGAAGGACGGCAAGTATGTCGACACCGACAAGGACAAGATCATCAACGGTGTCGAGCCCCTGTGGGCAAAGGCCCCGTCCGATTTGAAGGAGGAGGACTACCTCTCGTTCTACCGCACCCTGTATCCGATGAACGAGGAACCCCTGTTCTACATCCATCTGAACGTGGACTATCCGTTCAATCTCACGGGCATCCTGTATTTCCCGAAGATCAAGGAGCGCGTCGCCATCGACCGGAACAAGATCTCCCTCTACTGCAACCAGATGTTCGTGACGGACCATGTGGACAACATCGTCCCGGACTTCATGACGCTGCTGCACGGTGTCATCGACTCGCCGGACATCCCGCTGAACGTGTCCAGGAGCTATCTTCAGAGCGACGCGAATGTGAAGAAGATCTCCACCTACATCACCAAGAAGGTCGCCGACCGCCTGGACGACATTTTCAAGAACCAGCGGACGGACCTCGAGGCCAAGTGGGACAACCTCAAGCTCTTCATCGAGTACGGCATGCTCTCCGACGAGAAATTCTGCGACCGGGCGGTCAAGTTCGCCCTCCTCAAGAACACGGACGGCAAGTTCTTCTCCTTCGACGAGTACAAGGCTGCTGTTGAAGGCGCGCAGACCGACAAAGACAAGAAGCGTGTTTACCTGTATGCCACAGACGTTGAAAACCAGTATGCTTACATCGAGGCTGCCAAGTCCAAGGGCTATGATGTCCTGCTGATGGACTGCGAACTGGATTCCCATTATGTGAACCTGCTGGAGCGCAAGCTGGAGGACACCCGATTCGCCCGTGTGGACTCCGACGCCGTGGAGAACCTGATTCCGAAGGAGGACAAGGTGAAGCTGGAGATGAAGGAGGACGAGCGCTATGACCTGGAGAACCTGTTCAAGGCCGTCCTGCCCGCCGGCAAGGACTATTACGTGACCGGAGACAATCTCGGTGCCGACGCCGCTCCGATTCTCATCACCCAGAGCGAATTCATGCGCCGTTACCGCGAAATGAGCGCTCTCGGCGGCGGAATGAACTTCTATGGCGAGATGCCGGAGAGCTACAACATCACCGTGAACATGGAGAATCCGCTGGTCGCGAAGATCTGGGCCGCCAAGCAGGCGGAGGTCGCCCCGCAGGGCGAACTGCCCGCCGAGGCCCCGTCCGACGCCTCCGACACGGAGAAAGACGCCGCCCGCAAGGCGCGCGAAGAGGTCCGCAAGGCCCATCGGGCCGATGTCGAGGCATTCGCGGCCGGGAACGAGATCCTGCACCAGATCACGGACCTGGCGCTTCTCGCGAACGGCATGCTGAAGGGCAAGGCCCTCAGCGACTTCATCGCCCGCAGCCAGAAGGTCGTTACGGACGCTTATCTGAAGTAGGAATAGATTCCTTCGCTTTGCTCGGAATGACAAAGGTGCCATTCCGAGTTTTTTTGTCATTCCAACGGTTTATTCTGTCATTCCGAGGAGGTCGTGGGCCGACGAAGGAATCTTTTTCTTATTTTTGTAATTATGAAGCGTTTACTTACCCTCCTCCTTGCCGTTGCCGCGCTGTGGGCCTGCCGGCCGTCGCAGCCGCTCATCGGCATCTCCTGCGGTCGGACTTCCTCCGGCGCCGCGACGTTATCCTCCAATTATACCGAAGCCATCGCGAAGGCCGGTGGCATTCCCGTGATTTTCCCGACGGTGGCGGATTCCGCCCTGGCGGCGGCGCTGATCAAGCTTGTGGACGGCGTCGTTTTCTCCGGCGGCCCCGACCTGGACCCGTCCTGGTACGGAGAAACCATCTGGAACGAAACGGTACAGGTCGACACGTTGCGTGATTTCAGCGACATGACGCTGATGAAGGCGGCCCTTGCAGCAAAGAAGCCCGTGATGGCCATCTGCCGCGGCGAGCAGCTCATGAATGTCGTGCTGGGTGGTTCGCTGTACCAGGATATCCCGACGCAAGTGGATACGCTGGTTCGTCACAGTGGCGGCGCCTGGCACCGGATCGGCGTGGAGAAGGGGAGTGTCCTGTATGATCTGTTCGGACAGGATTCCCTGACGGTCAATTCTTTCCACCATCAGGCCGTGAAGAAGGTCGCGCCCGGCATCCGGGTGACCGCTCTGGCGGACAACGGTATCGTGGAGGCCTACGAATACGGCGACCGCCTCATCGCATTCCAGTTCCATCCGGAGGGGATGGCACGGAATGATGACAACTGGCTCGCACCGTTCCGGTATTTCGTGAAGATGTCCGGCGGGAAGTGATTATCTCCCGATCAGTTCGAGGAATTCGTTCCGGGTCTTGTCCGACTTGAGGAAAATGCCCGAGAAGGCCGATGTCGTCGTGACGGCGTTGGACTTCTCGACACCACGCATGGACATGCAGGTGTGCATGGCCTCGATGACGACGGCGACACCCATGGGCTTGAGGGAGTTCTGGATGCAGTCGCGGATCTGCTCCGTCAGACGCTCCTGGACCTGCAGGCGGCGGGCATAGGTCTCCACCACGCGTGCAACCTTTGACAGTCCCGTGATGCGTCCGTTCGGGATGTAGGCGACGTGCGCCTTGCCGATGAAGGGAAGCATATGGTGCTCGCACAGGGAGAAGAGTTCGATGTCCTTGACGATGACCATCTGGCTGTAAGGCTCCGTGAACACGGCCGAACGGATGATTTCCTCGCCGTTCTGCTCATAGCCTTGCGTCAGGAACTGCCAGGCCTTGGCCACGCGCTCCGGCGTCTTGGTCAGTCCTTCCCGCTCCGGGTCTTCTCCCAGGAGTTCGAGAATGGCCTTGACATGTCCGGCCAGTTCTTTCGTGGTCTTTTCGTCGTATTCTTCGATTTTTCTGTATGCCATGGTATTGTATTTGTTGCGCCCTGCGACGGATTTTGGACTGCAAAAA
>JAEEGH010012385.1_pt1 | contig 19142 bp, 21 predicted proteins | sample 9134181 | NCBI WGS metagenome assembly JAEEGH01 (sample SAMN16246544, study PRJNA631951) | gut metagenome | biome: gut microbiome; feature: rumen; material: DP-attached | host: Bos | place: Iran: Karaj | collected 2018-10 | reverse complement strand
CCCTGCGAAGCGGTGTAGGTGGTGGTCAGAGCACCGGCCTGGAGGCTACCGTGCACGGCACCTGCGGCGCCGGCCTCGCTCTGCATCTCGACGACCTTCACGGTCTCGCCGAAGAGGTTCTTACGACCGCCGGCGGCCCACTCGTCGATGTACTCGGCCATGGGGCTGCTCGGGGTGATGGGGTAGATAGCTGCTACCTCGCTGAACATGTAGGCTACATGCGCTGCAGCGCAGTTACCGTCACATGTCATGAACTTTTTTTCTTTTGCCATAATTGCTTAAACATTTAAGGATTAATTATTTATTCTAATTTTGTCGCTATATATGGGGGTACAAATATATAAAATAAAGCAGATATGGCAAAATTTATTTTCGACAATCGCCCAGAAGGTGCAGCGGACAATCCTCAAACCAAAAGGTCGTAAATGCCTCGTAGAGAAATAATGAATAATTAAAAACCGTCAACCGTCAATCGTCAATCAAAAAAAAGACACCCCTCAACTTCAGAAAACCTCCTTTATAATACTTATAACTAATTAATAATAAGATATATATAAGTTATTATAAGAAAAAAAGGAGAAGGTGAGTACCTCTAAAAAAACGATTGACGGCTGACGGCTGACGGAAAATTGCAAACCAACAATCACCTAAAAAGCAACAACACAATGAATTACGACATCACCAAACACACAGCACCCACGATGCCAACCCTCGGAAACGGTACAGAATGTATCAAAACTCTCCTCTCACAGGCCTCAAAAGACATGTATGGACCCCTCGTTCCGACACTTTTCCCCATACCTGGCGACACCTCAGCGGCGCAGAATTTCAGTATCCCGACCCTATTTGGAGGAAAAAATGTGCCAAATCAGCGCCTACTTCGTAAAATTGCCCCCTTACATCTCGAAAACACCTAAATCCACCAACATCCGCCGTTATCGGCAACTATCCACCGCTATCGTCAGAACCCCACGAAAAAAGGTCGTATCTTTGCATCGTGATTCATGGTACAGGGGAGACGATGAGTAGCAGCTGAGTTGCACATGAGTAGTAGGTGACTTAACCCCAACCATACCCCAATATATGCCCTGCGGCGACCCTTACTGCCACTCCGCAGGAACCTCAACCACCGGCAGCACGTCCTTTGACACAACTGAGACACAAATCAAAAAAAAGTCGTAATTTTGCAATCTGAAATTTGATTGTTTATGGCAAACATACAAGAGATTCTGAACACGGCCGACCGCTTTGCGGCGGGGGCGGGATGCAGGATTACCGAAATAGACACGACGCATGCGATGGCGGAGATGACCGTCGCGAAGGAGCACCTGAACGCGGGCAATGTGTGCCAAGGCGGGGCATTGTTCACGCTGGCCGACCTGGCGATGGCGGCGCTGATGAATCATCAGGGAAACTTGACCTTCGGCATCAGCAGCCACGTGATGTTTCTCTCGAGCGCCGTGGAGGGCGACCGCCTGCGGGCCGAGGCCGTCCCTGTCGCCGACCACCACAAGCTGCCCGCCGTCGAGGTGCGGGTCACCAATCAAGAAGGGAAACTGATCTGCCACCTCACCGGCATGGGGTACCGCAAGGAGGTGCCGCTAACGAAATAATACAGCACTATGGTAATAGATTTCAACGAGATTCAGGAGGTGGCCAACCCGCAGTTCAAGGGCGGCGAGGGCGAGACGATGTTCCGCACCTACAACGACGGACAGAACAAGATTATGCGCGGACGGCTGGAGCCGGGATGCTCCATCGGCTACCACACGCACGAGAGCAACAGCGAGATTATCTATATCCTCAGCGGCGAGGCCCGCTGCCTCTATGACGAAAACGAGGAGAGACTCGTTCCCGGCCAGTGCCACTACTGTCCCCGGGGGCACAGCCACTCGCTCATCAACGCCAGCGCCACCGAGCCGCTGCTGTTCTTCGCCGTGGTGCCCGAACCCTAACCTTCTTTAACTAATGTCATAGGAGGCCTATCTGCTGCATCATGTGGCGGTAGCAGGCGGCTTTGTCGTCCAGTTTCATGGGGAAGGCCCGTGAGGATGAGGGCATGCGCCAGAGACGCATGGGGCGGCCGGCGAGGGCGAAGTCGTTGTAGGCGCCCATCGCGGGGACGGGGACGCCATAATCCTCCGTGAGGACGGAGAAACTCTTCTGGCCGGTGCAGACGATGTCGTGGCAGAGGGGTAGATGCGAGAGGAGGACAGGTATGTCTGTCTTCTCGACCACTTCGAGGTCTTTGTCGGAGGCGTTGCCGCTGAGGCGGCGCACGGCGCAGGCGGTGTCGTAGATGGCGATGCCGCGCGACTCAAGCAAGGTTTTGATATCCTCCAAGCGGAATGTCTTATGCGCTGCGTCTATCAGGCGCTGCGGGTCGCCGTAGAACACCAAGCCGAAGATTTCCCACATCATATTGGTGCGGTTGGGATAGAAGAAGTCCATGCACCAGCGGTGGCGCGGCGGCGGGAAGCTGCCGAGCATGAGCAGTCGCGCGTTGGGCGGCAGGAAGGGTTTCAACGGATGGCGCTCAATCTCTGCCATAATCAAACAATCAGGTCGGCGAGAGTGCCTTTTGCGGCACGCAGGAGGTCGGCCGGAGCGAGGTGGAACTGAAGGCCGCGCTGGCCGGCGCTGCAGTAGACGCTCTCATGCTCCATCAGGCTTTGATGGAACCAGGTGGGCAGGGCCTTCTTCATGCCGATGGGCGAGCAGCCGCCGCGGATGTAGCCGGTGAGCGGCAGCAGTTCCTTGACGTGAATCATCTCCACCTTCTTGTTGCCCGTCACGCGGGCGGCTTTCTTGAGATCCACCTCCTCGGCGCCGGGGATGACGCAGACGAAAAGGCCTGTCTTGTCGCCCCGCAGCACGAGGGTCTTGAAGATGCGCTCGATGGGTTCGCCCAGCACCGCAGCGGTATGTTCGGCGCCGAGATGCTCCTCGTCGACCTCGTAGGGGATGAGGTCGTAGGCAATCTTCAGCTGGTCGAGCAGCCGTGCGGCATTGGTCTTCGTAACTTTCTTGTCAGCCATTGTCTCCTATGGTTTAAGCGGCGTGAGGGTGGTGCGGCGGTTCTGGGCGCGGCCCTCGGGGGTGTCGTTGTCGGCCACCGGCCGGCTCTCGCCATAGCCGCGATAGGTCAGTCGGTCGGCGCTCACCCCGCGCAGAATCAGGTAGTCGTATACCGCCTTGGCGCGGCGTTCGCTGAGCAGCTGGTTGTCCGCGTCGCTGCCCACGGCGTCGGTATGGCCGCCCACCTCGAGGCGCAGCTGCGGATGGCGGTTGAGGGCTTCGGCCAGGCGGTCGAGCTCGGCCAGCGAGGTCTCCAGCAGGGTGGCTTTGGCGGTCTCAAAGAAGATATTTCTCAACGTAACGGTGTCGCCGAGCGTCAGCAGGTTCTCCGCCTGACGCACAGGGTCGATGAAGGTGATGCGCTCGGGGCGTGCGGGAGCGGGCATGACGAAGCTGTAGAGGTCCTGTCCGCCGTATCCGTCGGGGCGGTCGCTGCTGAAGAGGGCCGTGCGGCCGTCGGGCGCCACGATGAGGTTGTTCTCGTCGGCAGGGGTGTTGATGGGGTAGCCGAGGTTGACGGGTTTGCCCCAGGTGGTGTCGTCGACCCGCTTGACCATATAGAGGTCGCTGCCGCCCATGCCGAGGTGGCCGTTGGAGGCGAAGTAGAGAGTCTTGTCGTCGAAATGGATGTAGGGAGCCGTCTCGTCGTCGCGGGTGTTGACGGTGGGGCCCATGTTGCGGGGTTCGCTCCAGCGCCCTTCTTCGAGGGTGCAGTACCAAATATCGGTGCCGCCATAGCCGCCGCGGCGGTTGGAGGCGAAGTAGAGCGTGTAGCCGTCGATGCTGAGCGAGGGGTAGGACTCCCAGTAGACGGAGTTGACCGGCGCACCCATGTTGCGGGGCGTCCCCCAGCGGTCGCCGTGACGCACACTCATGTAGAGGTCGCACCCCGTCGGCTCCTTGGAGCGGCCACAACCGGTGAAGATCACTATCCGTCCGTCGTGCGAGATGGTTTGCGCCCCTTCGTTGCGGTCGCTGTTGAGCGGCTCGGGCATGCGCTCGGCGGGGCCCCAGTCGAGCTCCATCGTATCGTAGAGCGAGAGGTAGAAATCCTCCTGGTCGCGTTGTCCGGGAGGGGTCTCGGGACGGCGGGCGGCGCGGCGGGTGAAGACCAGCGTGCGGTAGTCGGCCGTCAGCGCCGGCATATATTCGTCGGCCTTGCTGTTGACATTGGCGCCGAGGTTCACGGGGCGGAACGGCACGGGGTTTTCGACGGCGTTCAGCCGCCATTCGGCGGTGTGCAGGCCTTCGCGGGCCTCCTGCGTCCACCGTGTGCTCGAGGGTTTCAGGTCGAGGCAGTGCTGGTATTGGTCGCGTGCTGCGGCATAGTCGCCCAGCGCCATGTGCTGGTTGCCCAGCAGCAGCCAGGCTTCGACATAGCCGGGGTCGGCGTCGATGGCGCGGTGCAGCAGCTTGATGGCCTCCTCGTACTGCCCCACGGTCGATTTCTCCACCGCCCGCTCGAACAGGGGCTCGCTCTTGCTGTTCTGTCCCCATGCCGGCGCGGACGCCAGCAGCAGCACGAAGGCCACCGCCAGGCTTATCCGCTGCAGGGCGCCGCGTGTCATTTCTCTGTCTATATCATATCCCTTCATGGAACGATGCATGCTTAATCCGACTGCAAAAGTACACATTTTTCCCGACCCACGAAAATATATTTTCCTCTCCCAGCGGAAAAGCGGTAAGGTTTTCATGTCTGATACAATAATCGCACCTGCTTTGCCGTTAATGTTAGAAACATTTAAAAGAACTCTCATGAACCGTACAAGCAGAATCATCACCGGCATCGCCTTCCTGGCCTTCGGCATCGGGTGGGCGCTGGAACTCACCGACGTAATCCATTTCAACCTCGAGGGCTGGTGGACAGCCTTCATCATCATTCCCTGCCTCGCCGCCCTCTTCGGCGCCAAGCACAAGAGCGCCCCGCTCACCGGTCTCGGCATCGGCATCTTGCTGCTGTTGGCCACGCGCGACATCATCCTGTGGGCCGACTTGTGGAAATACCTCCTCTGCCTGGTGGCTGTGGTGTGGGGTCTTACGCTCATCTTCGGCCACAAAAGCGGCTGCAGCGACAAACACGCCGAGAAGTGCACCTCCGATTTGAAGCAAATCGACCAGGACGGTCGTCAGATTCACCAGATCGGCGTCAGCTTCGGCAAACAACTGTACGAATTCAGCAACCAGCGCTTCGAGGGCGCCGATGTGGAAACCAGCTTCGGCTTCACGGCGCTCGACCTGCGGGGTGCCGACCTCCTCGACGGTGCCGTCATCAACGTCAAGTGCAGCTTTGGCGGGATGGAGATCCGCGTCGACCGCGACATCTGTGTCAAGACCACCGTCGAATCGGCCTTCGCCGGCGTCGAGAGCCACTGCGACGGCCAACCCTCCGACGGCAAGAAGATGCTCTATGTCAAGGGCAGCTGCAGTTTTGGCGGTATAGAGATAAAGTAAACACATCCACTATGAAGAAGATACTCGCACTGTTAGTGCTGGCGCTGCCGCTGATGGCGGTGGGCCAGGTCAATCACAAAGAGAGCTGCACCTCCATCATGGTGGGCAAGCGTGCCTCGACCGACGGGAGCGTCATCACGTCGCACACCTGCGACGGGCGCTACCGCACATGGATGACCGTCGAGCCGGCGCAGAAAGCCGTGAAAGGCCGCAAGCACACCGTCCGCAAAGGCACCCTGCACACCGTCTCGCCGAGCGACATCGAGGGCGTGCGCGAGGTGGGTTCCATCGCCATGAACGACGCCACCTACGCCTACCTCAACACCGCCTATCCCTGCCTCAACGAGAAGCAGCTGGCCATCGGCGAGAGCACCTTCGGCGGCCCCGACACACTGGAGAACCCCAACGCCATGTTCCTCATCGAGGAGCTTGAGCGCGTGGCCCTGATGCGTTGCACCACAGCGCGCGACGCCATCCGCCTCATCGGCACCCTCGTGGCCAAATACGGCTATGCCGACGGCGGCGAGTGCATCACCATAGCCGACCGCAAGGAGGTGTGGCAGATGGAGATTATCGGCTGCGGCAAAGACCAGATTGGCGGCGTATGGGTGGCGCAGCGCGTGCCTGACGACCATGTGGCCGTGAGCTGCAACATCCCCCGTATCGGCAAGCTGCAGCGCGACAACCCTGAATACTTCATTTGTTCCGACAATGTCGAGGCGGTGGCCAAACGCTACGGCTTGTGGGACGGCGAGGGCGACTTCGTCTTCTGGAAAGCCTATAATACCTCGTGGGCCAACGGCCGCAACTTCCGCGAACGCGAATACTTCATCTTCAATGCCCTGGCCCCCTCGCAGGGTTTCACCTACGACATGCCCGAGCTGCCCTTCTCGGTCAAGCCCGACTCGCCCGTCGACGTCACCGACGTGATGCGCCTGCTCCGCTCCACCTACGAAGGCACCGACATGGATATGTGCAAGAACCTCAAGGTGGTGGTGAACCGCAAGCGCGACGACGGCAGCAGCTATAAAGACACCGTCGTCAGCCCTGTGGCCAACCCCTGGCTCACCGGCACCATGCAGCAGACACTCAACTACATAGCTCCCGGCACCATCGACTTCAAGCGCACCGTCAGCGTGGCGTGGTGCAGCTACTCGTTTGTGGCGCAGCTGCGCGACTGGCTGCCCGACGAGGTGGGCGGAGTGTGCTGGATGGCCGTCGACAACCCCGGTCAGAGCCCCCGCATACCCATCTTCTGCGGCACCACCGAGTTGCCCGAAGCATTCTCCCGTTGCGGTCAGAAGAGCTACGACCCCGAGGCCTGGCTGTGGCAGTACCGCCGCGCCAACAAGCTGGCCACCGTCAGCTGGCAGCGCACCAAGAAACAGCACCTCAACACCGTGCTACAGCACGAAGGCAGCGCCTTCAGTGGACTCAAGACGCTGGAGGACAAAGTCAAAGCCAACCCAAAGAAAGCCTCCCGCCTGCTGAACGACTACACCCGCACCATCTACGACAACACCGCAGCCGCGTGGGCCGACCTCGAGGGGCAGTACTGGCACCTCTTCGGCATGGGCTTCTGAGGATTTTGACAAAATAATTGCGGAGAATTCGGCAAATATTATTATATTTGCAAAACTGCAAACAACAGATAAATAACAATAAAAAATTAAAAAACACATGGTTACAAAACTTGACGACCTGCTTGAGCTGGTCAAATCGAAAGGTAAGAAACGTTTGGTGGCCGCCTATGCCAACGACAGCCACACCATCGCCGCTGTGAGCGCCGCCATCGACCGCGGTATCGTCGAAGCCACCCTCGTGGGCGACATCGAGACCATGAAGAAGGTCTGCGCCGAAGAGGGTATCGACCCCAACAAGTTTGAGATGATCCAGGAAGCCAACGACAACAAGGCTGGCGCCCTGGCAGTGAAGCTCATCAACGAAGGCAAGGGCGACTTCCTGATGAAGGGTCTCCTGAGCACCGACAAGTACATGCGCGCCATTCTGAACAAGGAGAGCGGCCTGATGCCCGGCAAGAAGAACGACATGCTGACCCACATGGCCGTGATGGAGGTTCCCGCCTACCACAAACTGCTTATCTGCAGCGATATGGCCATCATCCCCGCTCCCGACTTCAAGCAGAAGCAGGCCATCATGAACTTCGAGATCGCCGTAGCCAAGAGCCTGGAGAACCCGAAACCCAAAGTGGCTGTCCTCGCCGCCACCGAGCAGGTGTCGACCGGCATGACCGCTTGCGCCGAGGGTGCCTGGCTGGGTATGATGAGCCAGCGTGGCCAGATTCCCGGTGCCATCGTCGACGGTCCTCTGAGCCTCGACTGCGCCATCGACAAAGAGAGCGCCCAGACGAAGAAGCTCACCAGCGAAGTGGCTGGCGACGCCGACTGCCTGCTGTTCCCGAACATCGAGTCCGGTAACATCTTCTACAAGGCTTGCACCAAGTTTGCCAAGGCCGAACTGGCTTGCATGGTCATGGGTGCCCGCGTACCGTGCGTGCTTACCAGCCGCGGCGACAGCGCCAAGACCAAGCTCTACAGCATTGCCCTGGCCGCCCTGCAGTGCAAATAATTGAGGCTTGATAAGTTGATAGGTTGATAAGTTGATACGAGGGTCGTTACCCGTCAATTTATCAACCTATCTTTATATCCCATACCCTGTATCCCAGCCTTTCATATCAACGTATCGACATATCAACCTTCCAATGGACCAATATTTTGAACATCTGAACAACATTGCCATCACGGTGTGCGACGCCGAGGGCTATGTGCTCGACATGAACCAGCACTCGGCCGACGTGAACAGTCACGGCCACAAGATTATCGGCAACAACTTGATGGATTGCCATCCTGAGCCCGCCAAGACCAAACTCAAAGGTCTGCTGGAGCATCAGCAGCTCAACGCCTACACCATCGAGAAGACGCTGGCCGACGGCAGCAAGGTGAAGAAACTCATCTACCAGACGCCGTGGTGGAAAGAGGACGGTCAGTTCGGCGGCCTCATCGAGTACTCGATAGAGATACCTTTCGAGATGCCGCACTTCGTGCGCCAACCCAAACCCCAACAATGAAACAACTGCTGACGATACTGCTCATGTGCGCAGTGACGCTTACCACTGCAGCACAGCAAGGCACGGTGAAAGGCCGTGTCGTGGATGCACGGAGCGGAGAGAACATCGAATATGCCACCGTGGCACTGCTGAATCCCAAGGATTCGACTCTCAAAGGGGGCACGGTCACTGAGAGCAACGGGGCCTTCCGTCTTGAAGCGCCCTATGGGCGCTACCTGCTGCGCATCACTTTCGTAGGATATGAACCACAATACTACAAAAACGCCGTCACCATCAGTGCCGAGCACCCATCGGTGAATCTTGGCAAGATAGCCATCAACCCGCAAGCCACCACAATGGAGGCTGTGGAGGTGAGCGCCGAGCGGAGCATGGTGGAATACCAGCTTGACAAGCGTGTCATCAACGTAGACAAAAATCTCGTCACCGGCGGTGGAACGGCGACTGACGTGCTGGAGCAGGTGCCGAGTGTGGCCATTGACAACGACGGAAACGTGACGCTGCGCGGCTCAACCAACGTAAAGGTGCTGGTCAACGGACGCCCCAGCGAACTGCTGGCCAGCGACTTGGCCACCTTGCTGGAGCAGATACCCGCCTCGACGGTGGAGAATGTGGAGGTCATTACCAACCCCTCGGCCAAATACGACCCCGAGGGCATGAGCGGCATCATCAATATCAAACTCAAGGACAAGACCGCCGGAGCGCTGGGGCTCAACGGAGTGGTGAACCTTAACGTAGGAGCGCCACTGCCGTTCATGGTGCCCGACTCGCTGGCGGCCATGAACTCCATGGGCAAGTTCATCCCCACCACCATGGGGAATATCAGCCTCAACTACACCACCGAGAAGTACAACCTTTTCTTCAATGCCGACGGCGGTTTGCGGCAGCGCGGCAACCGGTCGAACACCAACATCAAGTATCTCAACCCCGACAGCACCACACGGTCGCACCATGACATTGACCAATATGGGTTGAACCCGAACTATATGGGCAGTGTGAAGGTGGGCGGAGAGTACTACTTCGACGAACAGAACAGCCTTCTGCTGTCGTACCAGCTGCGAGGCGGCACACGCAAGCGCAATAGCGCCATCACGGCCACCGATATATTCAACCGCGACGACTCGCTGCACTACGACCAACTCTCGACCAGCGACAACAGCAATGTAAACCATTCGTTCAACATGCTGTACACAAAGAAGTTCGACCGCAAGGACGAAGAGCTCACGCTGGACGCCACCTTCAGCACCCGTGAGGTGCATGGCGACGGTATGCAGGAGCAGAAATACCGCGACGCTGCGGCCGACCTGGCCAACTACTACCGCCGCGATAGCGAGACGGAGAACCACCACCAGGCGCTGAATGTAAAGCTCAACTGGCTGCGGCCACTCGACGCCTTCCTCGGCAAGGAAGGATGGCGGCTGGAGACAGGCTACGAAGGACGCATGGATTGGCCCAACCAAAAAGCCGACTACTACCGCACCACCCATACGCTGTCGCATGCATATGACTCTACCTCATCGACGCACTTCGACTACCAACAGCATGTGCACTCCATTTATGGCACGCTGGGCGGCAACCTCAACGAGAAGCTTTCCCTTCAGGCGGGACTTCGGGGAGAATTTGCCTCCATCTATGGCGAAGACTGGAATCATCCAAGCACCAAGCCTGTAGACAAGACCTACTGGCAGCTGTACCCCACCCTGCACCTGTCCTACAAGTTCAGCGACTTGCAAAGCATGCAGGTGAGCTACAGCCGCCGCGTGCGCCGACCGCACATGTGGGACCTGAACCCCTATATGGATGTGCGCGAAGGCGACCAGATCAGCTTCGGCAACCCCAATCTCGACCCCGAATACACCAACGCCTTCGAGTTGTCGTACAACCTCGGCATCAAGAAGGTGAACATCTTCACCTCAGCCTACTACCGTCAGACAAACCACATGATTACCCGCTACGGCTTTATGTGGACTTCTGCCAACGTGCTGGAATATGCCCCGTGGGAGCCCTACAACAGCCAATATGACGGCTACCGCGCCTCGACAAGCTTCAACCTGAACACCGGCTACAACTACGGCATGGAGTTCATCGTAGATTGGCAGCCCTTCAGCTGGTGGAAACTCAATGTGAGCGCCAACCTCTATGAGAGCCACATCGAGGGCACCGAGTTGCTGGGCAACAAGAAGAAAAAATCGTTCCAGGCCAGCGGCAAGTTCAGCTCATTCATGATGCTGCCCAACGACTGGACGGTGCAACTCAGCGGACAATACTGGGCGCCCTGGCTCGACCTGCAAACCGATATGGATGCCAACTACTGGGTAGATCTGGCGGTGAAGAAAGACGTGCTGCAGAAGCGTGGAACCATCAATCTGCGCGTCAGCGACATGCTGTGCACCGGCGGCTGGGGTCACACCACACACGACGGCCAGATGGATCGTGTAGTGAAAGCCAAACGCCTCTCGCCGACGTTCACCCTCGGATTCTCATGGAAGATTAACAACGGGTTGAAACAGAAGCCGCAACAAATGGAGGAGGAAGGTGGAGACGAAAGCACCATTTACTGAACCGCAGGTGCGGGAAGCGGACGGGCGCCGCGAGGTGCTCGACCCTGTGCGGCGGCGCTGGGTGGCGCTGACGCCCGAAGAGGAAGTGCGCCAAGCCACGATACAGATGTTGCACCGGCACTACGGCTATCCGCTGGAGCTGATGCAGGTGGAAGGCGCCATCGCCCTCAACGGCATGACGCGCCGCTGCGACATTGTGGTCTTCGACCGCAGCGGACAACCATTCATCATCGTGGAATGCAAACGGCCCGATGTGCCGCTGACACAGAAAGTCTGCGACCAAGCCTGCCGCTACAACACCGTGCTGCAGGTGCCCTATCTACTGCTCACCAACGGCCGCCAGCAGGTGGCCATCGGCGTAGACGCTGCGCAAAGTCGTCTGTGTCAGCTTCCTGCGCTTCCGCCCTATCATAAAAATAGTTAAACCCTGAACACTTTTTCCCGCATCCGCGTCATATAGAATATGGATAGGGCCGAGAAACGTCAGTTGCTGGTAGACCACTATGTGGACTTTTACGCGCTGGCCTTGGCTATGCTCCATAACACCGATGACGCGCAGGATGCGGTGCAGGAAGCCCTGGTGAACACGCTCACCAAACCCTTTGTCAACGACGTTAAGAAATACTGCTTCCAAGCCGTGCGCCATGCCGCCATCGACATCATGCGCCACCGGGTGAGAGTCACAACCCTGGAGCACTACGACCCCTCTGTCGACCCCGAGCAGGAAGAACTCTACCGCCGTATACGCCATGCCCACGAAGCGCTGCCCGAGGCACAGAAAACACTGGTCGAGCTGCACGACATCGGCGGATACACCTACGACGAACTCGCCACGCTCACCGGCATGAGCAAGATGACCGTGCGGCGCCGCATCGAGAAAGCGCACCAAACCATGAAAGAAAACATTGAACGCTGACTATGAAGAAAGACACCATACAGGAACTCCTCGCCAAACGGCAGGAAGGAACGCTGACCGACAGCGAACTCGACGAGTTGTACCGTCTCACCGGTCGCGACGAGGTGATGGCTCGTGCCGATCGCCGTGCCAGCGGCATCCTGCGCAACCGCCGGATAGGCGCCGGCATCATGGGCTTCGCGGCTGTGATTGCCGTAGGTGCCGTGCTGCTTTTCAGCCCCACGACGCAACCCGCTGTCGAAACCGCCGCCACCCAAACGCCTGCCGCACCGATAGAAGTGCCCGACATGCAGCAGCCACCCGTGCAAACCACCGTCGAGAGTGCCGCACCGCAGGTGGCCGTCGTCAAGCAACAGCCAAAACGTCAGCCCGTTACAACCAAAGTCAAACCCACCGAACCCGTCGTCATGTGCAACAGCCAGTGCGACGCCGACTCGGTCATCAACGACATCTGGAAATTCCTCACGGCATGAAACGCATTCTCCTGTCCCTGCTACTGCTGGCTTCGCTCACCGCAGCCGCCCAAACCGAGCTCTATCAGCGCTATGCCAAGCAACCGGGCATCAAGGTGGCCTCTGTCTCGGGCTTTCAACTTGACAGCACCTCGCGGATGGATGTCACTGTGGTCGAAGCCATTGATGACGACGGCTGGCGATGGATGAAAAACGAGTTCCAGATAGGCGAACTAGCTGACGGACAGACAGAAAGCCTGCGGGAGGGCAACGACGTGGTGCTCTTCGCGCGCCGCAGCCGCAGCAATCCTGGCGCCAACGCCCCCGTGGTGGACGAACGCATCGACGCCCCCTCGAGCTGCTACATGGGCATCTCATACCTGCAACGGGCGGTATACATCTTCTGTGCCGACAGCGAAGAACAGAACGATGCCATCGTCTCGTTGCTGGTCAAAAAAATCATGCATGGCTCCCATTGACCCCCTACCCCCTTCGGGGGTGAAATGGAAAAAAATTTTTGCCAGTTAAAAAAATGTTAGTATCTTTGCAGGACGTTTCTGTAGGTGCATAACGCACTTACGGGCTGATTGTCAGGAGTATAAACAAACAAAAAGAATACACCATGGGTATCAATGCTAACAAAAAAGTGAAGAGAAGAAAGGTCCGTATCAACGGCAATAAGAACTCCACGAACAACTGGGGTATCACCGCCGCTGGCTGGAATGCTGTGCACAAAGCCATCATCAACGCCGAGGACTAATCTAAAAGACACCAAGTCTACGAGACAACGAGACGACGAGACACCAGAACTCGTAGCTCGTTGTCTTTTTTATTATATATGAAACAGACGACCCTCTGCTATATCGACAACGGCGACAGCTACCTGATGCTGCACCGCGTGAAGAAAGAACACGACGCCAGCCACGGCAAGTGGATCGGCGTCGGCGGCAAGTGCGAGGCCGACGAGAGCCCCGACGAGTGCATGCTGCGCGAGGTGAAAGAAGAGACGGGGTTAGAGATCACCGAGTGGCACTACCGCGGCATCGTGACCTTCATCTCCGACACTTGGCCCAACGAATACATGCACCTCTTCACCGCCACCACCTGGCAGGGGACGCTGGATCTCAACTGCGACGAAGGCGAGTTGGCGTGGGTGCGAAAGGCTGATTTAATGAGCCTTAACCTCTGGGAGGGCGACCGTATCTTCCTCCGCCTCCTGATGGACGAGCGGCAGCCTTTCTTCTCCCTCAAGTTGGTTTACGAACAGGACGAGATGACCAAAGCCACACTCAATGGAGCGGCACTTTGACCCATGGCAGCAGAAAGCCATTGAAATCAGCGGCGGACGGCATCTCGTGCTGGCGCCGCCGGGATGCGGCAAGACCGACATCCTCACCGAGCGCATCGTGCATGCCCACGAAGCCGGGGTGGATTATTCCGACATGCTCTGCCTCACCTTCACCAACCGCGCCGCCAAAGGCATGGCGCAGCGCATCGCCGACCGCACCGGCAATCCCGTCCCCGACGGCCTCTTCGTGGGCAATATCCACCGCTACTGCTCCCAGATGCTCTTCAACCTGGGGTTGGTCAACCACAACTGCGCCATCATCGACGAGGGCGACGTGGACAGCATCCTCCAGGAGGAACTGTGCAAGAAGCTGGACATCAAGAGCCGCTCCACGGAACTGATGCGCTACCAGCACGCCCTCTGGCAACTCACCCTCAGGATGCGCGGCAACCTCATCCTGCATGAGGAGCTGCTGCATGTCGGCGCTATGGCCAAGCTCTGTGACGTGCTAGGTCGCCCCTTCGACAATGACAACCTGGCAGAGATATACACCAGCATCGAGTCGCTCATGGCGCACTATTCGATCCTGCAGGAGCTGCCGGCAGCCAACACCCTGCGACTGGCGCACGCCTACCAGCAATACAAAGCCGACAACGACCTGCTCGACTACGACGACCTGCTGGTGCTGGCCTATCAGCATCTGAGCAGTCATCCGTCGGCGGTCGGCAAATACCACTGGATAGAGATTGACGAGGTACAGGACCTGAACGCCCTTCAGTTCGCCCTGATCGACCTTTTTGCCGCGCCCGACGCTACAGTGGTATACCTCGGCGACGAGCAGCAGGCCATCTTCTCCTTCATCGGCGCCCAACTCGAGACCCTCGACGCGCTCAAGCAGCGCTGCGCCGGTCACATACACCACCTGCACACCAACTACCGCTCGCCGCGCTACCTGCTCGACTTGCAGAACGACTATGCCACCCACTGCCTCGGCATCCGCAAAGAGTTGCTGCCCACCACGGAGAACGACATCCCCCACGCCCCGGAAGACCTGTGCCTGCTCGACGTGGGCGACGCCCAGCTGGAGAGCTACTATGCCGCCCGCTTCGCCAAGCGCTACGGAGACCTCGACCCCAACGGGAAAGTGGCCATACTGGTGAGCACCAACCGCGAAGCCGACGAAGTCGGCGAAGTCATGGTCTCCATGAATATCCCCCACTTCAAAATCAGCGGCACCGACCTCTTCTCACTTCCCGCCGTCCGCCTCATCCTCGCCCACCTCTCTGTGCTGACCGACGAGAGCGTCTTCATCGCCTGGGCACGTCTGCTGTGGGGCATCGGCATCGTACCCACCTACACGGCCGCCCGCGCCCTGATGCGGGAGATGCGCAAGGTGGCGCTCCTGCCCACCGACTTCCTGCGCTATCCCGACAGCTCCTACCTGCAGGAATGCGTCCGCGCCTACAACGACGAAGAGTTGGTCATCTTCGACACCGAAACCACCGGCCTCGACCCCCGCACAGACGACATCATCCAGATTGCCGCCGTGCGCGTAAAGCAAGGCAAGGTGGTAGGCAAGCCCTTCAACATCATACTGGAAACCGACAAGGCGTTGCCCGAAACCGTCGGCGGCCACCCCAACCCCATGCTGGAAGTCTACCGCACCAGCAAGCGCCACCCCCGCGCCAAAGGGTTACAACTTTTCATGGATTACTGCAAGGGAAAGACGCTGGTGGGACACAACGTCGAGTACGACTACCAAATCCTTCTGCACAACCTCCAACGGGAATCCCTCATCCCCCAGCTTGCGGCGCTTGAATCCACCCGCTATTTCGACACGCTGAAATATATCCGGCTGGTGCGTCCCCGCCTGCGGCAATATAAGCTGGTGCACCTCATCGAGACGCTGCACCTCGAAGGCGAGAACAGCCACCGCGCCGACGACGACATCCTCGCCACCCTCTCGCTGCTCAACTTCTGCCATCGCAATGCGCAGCCGATGGTGGCCGACCAATGCGCCTTCGCCAGCGACCACCGGCGGCAGATTGAGAAGTTCCGCTCGCGCTATAGCGAGATTTATCTCCACGGCATGCAGCACGACGCCGACACAGGCATCGTGGCTGAGATGGATTATGTATATAAGAAATTGCTGGCCGACGGCCTTATAGAGCCTGTAGCCAAATGGCGCCATCTGTTGCACTACCTGGAGGCCGACGTCATCAAGAGCGACCTCTACCCCACCCTGCGCCAGCAGCTGGAGCGCTACATCACCGACCTCAACACCAGCAAAGAGGCCGACATGTGCGGCGGCTCGCTCGAGGAGCAATACATCATCTCCACCGTCCACAAAGCCAAAGGGCTCGAGTTCGACACCGTCATCGTTTACCGCGCCATCGACGGAAGCTATCCCGGCACCTACAGCTGGACGGAAAAACAGATACAGGAAGACGCCCGACGTCTCTTTGTCGCTCTCTCGCGCTCCAAGAAACGCCTCTGCATCCTCTACGACGACTACTATGGCCGCTCCCCCCACGTCCTCAGCCCCTTCCTCGAGAAAATCAAAGGTCACTTCACCCTCTACCGCCGCACCGCCGACGGCAAGATTCGCGAATCCTGACCCCCTTTTCCGCATCCTTAATTTTACTTTCGGTCTCCCCGAGCGTATATTAGGCAAATGAACAGCACGACGGACATAGAACTGGTGCAACAACTTCAAGCCGGAAACGAGCAAGCCTTGCGCGACATCATCGAGCGGCACCGTGAGCGCCTCTTCCGCCTCGCCTACCGCCTGCTGAACGACCGCGATGCCGCCAGCGACGCCGTACAGGAGACCTTCATCCGTCTTTGGCGCCACGCCCGCCGGATCAATCCCGACCAAAGCCTCGCCACCTGGCTCTGCACCCTCTGTGCACGTCGCTGCTACGACGAACTGCGCCGGCGGCGCCGCCACCGCACCACACTCGCCAACCTGCCCTCCGATGCCATAAACCCCGACGCGATGGCCACTGACGAACTCCTTGCCCTGCTGCACCAAGCCGTAGCCTCGTTGCCGCCCAAACAGCAAGTCGTCTACCAACTGCGCGAGATAGAATGCCTCACCACTGACGAAGTCGCCGCCGCCACCCACATGAGCGCCGACCAGGTGAAAGCCAACCTCTTCGTGGCGCGCACCAACGTCAGAGAAAAACTAAAGCACTATGGAATATAACGAACTGATAGAACGAGCCCAGCACACGCCTGTCGACATCCCCGACACCGACGCCATCCTCGGCGGAATGCGCCGCACGGTGCAACGCCGCCGCCAGCGGCAGTGGGCCGCCGTGGGCGCCGTCTGCCTACTGTTGGCTGTCGCACCCCTGTTCTTCACCCTCCAACGCTCATCTTCCAACCCGTCCCCCACCTTAGCCGAGAGCGTCAGTGCCACGCTTCCCTCCACGCCCGGCGACCTGCCGGCACCGCTGGCCGGCTACCGCCATTCCATCCGTAACCATCAAACAACAACCCTGATATGAAACGTCAATCCATCATCCTTGCGGCGGCCTCGCTGCTGCTGGCCTCCTGCGCCGCACACTATGTAGCCACCGACACCGTAAACCGCAACCTCGACGGCTCTCGCAGCATCTTCACTTCGCGCAGCGACACCGCCCTCTTCAAAGGCTGGCGCGAAGACACCCTCGCCACACCGTTGCCCTTCGACTTCCGCAGCGAGAAGGACACCATGCGCTACTCCTACACCATAGATATTGCCAACGGCGGATGGAGCGTGCAACACGACAGCATGCCGAAAATACTGCAACCCGAGGTGACCGTCGGCAAAAGCTTCCGCTGGTTCACCACCCGCTACAGCTACACAGCCCGTTTCCCGCAGCTGGACAGCCTTCCCGTGCCCATCGACGACTACCTCACCCCCGACGAGCAGCGGCTGCTCTTCTCCCCCAATGAGCTGCCCGCCGACTGGAACGGCGCCGACCTCTATGGCATGCTCGACAAGCTGAACACCAAGTACGTAAGGTGGTGGAGCCACTGCCTGTTTGAGAAAGAGATGGAAGCCTATACCGCCGTCTGCGACAGCACACAACGAGCCCTGCTGGACAAATACCACGACACACTCTTAGCCCTCACCATCGCCGAGCTTCCCGGCGAATTCAAATCAGCAAGCAATGTCTCCACAGCCTTCCCTGAGCTGGAATTCATCAACAAAATCAATAGTGTAGGCTTCGACGCCCTACTGCATGCCAAAGACCTTTGGGAGCTTGATAGATGGGTGTTGTGGCGCATACAGTTGCTCGGCAAAGACATGTCGGAACACATGGTCAGCGCCGACCGCATGATAACCGGCGACTACGTGATAGAGGAGCATTCCGACGTCGTCAACTGGTGGGCCTGCGCCCTGACATTGTTACTGCCTATTGGCGGATGTCTTCTATTGGCAAATAAGCGGCTTAAAAATCAAAGCTTGTAGTTGCGCAGGCACCCCGTACCAGCACCCTAATAGCGAAGCGCCCGCCGGCTGGCGGGCGCTTCGCTATGCTATCGTGAAATAGAGTTTTACCCCTGCCTCTCGGCGGGCTGCTGGCGTTCGGCAAAGCTGATGCAAGCATCGCTTTGCGCTCATTTACTCAGCCCTCAATTTCTTTACGGACTTTCTTGAAGGCCTCGATGCATTTGTCGAGGTGCTCGTGCTCGTGGGCGGCGCTGATCTGCACGCGGATACGGGCCTGACCCTTCGGAACGACGGGATAGTAGAAGCCGGTGACGAAGATGCCTTCTTCCTGCATCTTGGCGGCGTACTTCTGGCTCTTGGCGGCGTCGTAGATCATGACGGCGCAGATGGCGCTCTCGCTGGGCTTGCAGTCGAAGCCTTCCTCCTTCATGCGGCGCAGGAAGTAGTCGGTGTTCTCGTGCAGCTTGTCCTGCAGGGTGTTGGTCTCGCTCATCATCTCGAACATGCGGATACCGGCGGCCACGAGGCCGGGGGCCATGCTGTTGGAGAAGAGGTAGGGACGGCTGCGCTGACGCAGCATGTCGATGATTTCCTTCTTGCCGGTGGTGAAACCGCCCATGGCGCCGCCGAAGGCCTTGCCGAGGGTGCCGGTGAGGATTTCAATCTTGCCGCGCAGGTTGTAGCGCTCGGTGACGCCGCGGCCAGTCTTGCCGACCACGCCGGCGGAGTGGCTCTCGTCGACCATCACCATGGCGTCGTACTTGTTGGCGAGCTCGTAGATCTTGTCAAGCGGGCAGACGTTGCCGTCCATCGAGAAGACACCGTCGGTGACGATGATGCGGAAGCGGTTCTTCTGGGCGGCCTTGA
>JAEEGH010012384.1_pt1 | contig 19143 bp, 14 predicted proteins | sample 9134181 | NCBI WGS metagenome assembly JAEEGH01 (sample SAMN16246544, study PRJNA631951) | gut metagenome | biome: gut microbiome; feature: rumen; material: DP-attached | host: Bos | place: Iran: Karaj | collected 2018-10 | reverse complement strand
CGGCGCTGAGCAGCATAACGTTTACGAATACTTCTGCGTGATAGTTACTTGGGAAGAGTGGACGAAGCACACGGTCCACCAGTCGTGATGTCAGGATTTCATTGTCTGAGGCTTTACCTTCGCGCTTGGTGAATCCACCAGGAAAACGGCCAGCGGCACTGTACTGTTCACGATAGTCTACCTGCAAAGGCATGAAATCGGTTCCGGGAACTGCATCTTTTGCGGCACAAACGGTGGCCAGCAATACGGTGTTGTTCATCTTCAGCATGACGGCACCATCGGTCTGTTTTGCCACTTTCCCGGTTTCAATGGTGATGGTTCTTCCATCAGCCAATTGAATGGTCTTTGTAATTACATTCATCTTGTTTAAAACATCTAAAAATAAAAAATATCAGTGCGACCATAAAGATGTGGTCGCTAAAAATTTGGGCAAAGGTACACATTATATAATAAATAAACGAAAAAAAGCCAAGAATTTTTCTTTTTTTATGAATAATTGCGCACCTTAGGTATAGAAGTAGGCACAAAGTCATGAAATAATTTTGGAATGTGCGAAAAATACTGTAATTTTGCACGCAAAATCAAACATATTCAAAATGAAGAAGACTTTCAATGGGCTTTTTTCCGCAGCCATTATAGCATTCTGTGCACTCATCGCAACATCGTGCAGTCAAAAGAAATTCAATGTAGAAGGACAAATCAGCAATGCCAGCGACTCCGTGCTCTATTTCGAGAATGTTGGTCTTGAAGGCATCAACGTGATAGACTCCGTCAAGCTATCCGACAACGGCAACTTCTCATTCAGCGATGAAGCACCCGTGGCTCCTGAATTCTACCGCCTGAGAATCGCTGACCAGATTATCAACGTCAGCATCGACTCTACGGAGACCGTCACCATCAAAGCGCAGTATCCGCAGATGGCCACCCAATACGAGGTCAGCGGTTCGGAAAACTGTCTGAAAATCAAGGAACTGGCTCTGAAGCAGATCGACTTGCACAAGCGCGCTATGGCCATTCAGGAGAATACGGCATTGGGCGTAGACGAGGCTAACGACAGCATCCTGAAGATAATTGACGCCTACAAAGAGGATGTGAAGACCAACTATATCTTCAAGGAGCCGATGAAGGCTTACAGCTATTTCGCATTGTTCCAGACCCTTGGAAACTGGCTGCTTTTCAACCCTCGCAGCAATAAGGACGACATCAAGGTGTTCGCTGCCGTAGCTACGAGTTGGGATACTTATTATCCCCATGCAGAACGTGGGCAGAACCTGCACAACATTGCCATTGAAGGCATGAAGAATATGCGTATCACGGAGGGTGCCAGAGAGCAGACCATCGATGCCAGCAAGGTTGAAGAGGCTGGCGTGCTCGATATTGCCTTGCAGGATAATCACGGTCAAGTGCGTCATTTGACAGACCTGAAAGGAAAGGTGGTCTTACTCGACTTCCATATCTTCGCTATGGACGAGTCGCCAGCCCGTATTCTGCTGTTGCGTGAGCTTTATAACAAATACGCTGCACAAGGGTTTGAGATTTATCAGGTATCGCTCGATCCTGATGAGCATTTCTGGAAGCAGCAGACCGCTGCCCTCCCCTGGATCAGCGTTCGTGATGAGGACGGCATCAACTCCCAGCGCATCATGCTGTATAACATTCAGTCGGTGCCCGATTATTTCATTATCGACCGCAACAACAACCTGGTTAAGCGCGCTGAACAAATGAAGGATTTGGAAGCTGAAATCAAGAAATTGCTGTAGGGCAAAAACAAATTATGCAAGAAAATCTGGTTTTTCTTGCATAATTCATTTTTTATGATTACCTTTGCACCCGCAATAACAGGTCGGCATAGCTCAGCTGGTTAGAGTATCACCTTGACATGGTGGGGGTCCTTGGTCCGAATCCAAGTGTCGACACAGAAGATGGCAACCAATGGTTGCCATCTTTTATTTTAGAAGCTCTCCAACCATGCCTTGAGTTCAAAGATCATCTCATAGTGGAAGGCAAATGTCTCCCGATATCCCCAACCATGACCACCTGTAGGATAGATATGGATGGATGCCGGCACATCGTGACGATAAAGCTCAGAGTAATAGTTGAAGCCATTGGCAGCAGGTACAGCCCGATCATCATCGCTCAGGGCAATAAAAGCCCGAGGCGTCGTGCGATTCACTCGGATGTCGTTGCTGTATTCCGTCTCCAGTTTTCTCATTTCCTTCTTAGAACGGTCCTGACCTAAGAAGTTGTCATGTGATCCCTTATGCGTAAAAGCAGGGTCCATCGTGATGACTGGATAGAAGAGTATCTGGAAATTAGGTGCTGCATCGTCTTTTGAATGGGTGGCGATGGTCGAAGCCAGATGACCGCCTGCAGAAAAGCCCATGATACCCACATCCTTATGATTAATGTGCCAATCCACCGCATTACGACGAACCGTCCTGATAGCCTCTTCCGCATCAGATATCGGGACATTGTAATTGCCGTGAGGCATACGGTATTTCAACACAATCAAAGCAATACCCTTACTGTTGAAGAATGTAGCCCACTGATGACCTTCATGGTCCATAGCGAGATGAGAATACCCGCCGCCAGGACAACAAACGACCGCACGACCTGTGGCTTTTTTGGCATCAGGCAAATAAACCGTCAGTTCTGCCTTGTCATTTTCATCACCATTATTGTTTGGTGCACCCTTTGGCCATAAATCCATCTTTGTTCCTTTCTGTGCAAAAGCCGCCATTGACAGCGCTAACAGCAGCATGGTTGTAATAGTTTTCAGACTTCTCATGATGATCATTAGTAATTATTTTGGCGCAAAGTTAATCATTTTATTTTTATTTTCGTATCTTTGCACGCAGAAAACTAAAACAATAAGCAAAAAATGAAGAAAATTCTGACAATTCTGATTCTCTTGGTACTGGCCGTCGGCTCTCAGGCCAAAGTAAGATTACCGCACATCATCTGCGACAACATGGTGTTACAGCAACAGACAGATGCCCGGCTTTGGGGATGGACTCAGCCAGGAAAGTCGGTAAAAATTACCACATCATGGAATAATAAAGTCGTCAGCACAAAAGCAGACAAGAATGGTAAATGGCTGGTTAAAGTGAAGACACCGAAAGCCTCATACAGTCCTTTGTCAATTACTTTTGACGATGGTGAACCGCTGACCATCAACAATGTATTGTCAGGAGAGGTGTGGGTCTGTGCAGGCCAGTCGAACATGGAGATGCCTGTCAAAGGTTTTGGTATGTGCCCTGTCGAGAATTACAACCACTGGGTGATTGAATCAACCCAGCATGCAGGCATTCGTTCCGTCAAGATTCCCAGCGAGATGCGTTCCGAACCTCAAGAGGATGCTTTTTGCGAATGGCGTGTCTGCTCTCCTAAGACCGTTGGTGAGTTTTCAGCCACAGGCTATTTCTTTGCACGACTGATGCATTCGGCCCTGGATATCCCCATCGGTCTTATTGAAGCTAATAAAGGAGGTACGCGCGTAGAGAGCTGGCTGACCAAAGAAAACCTTCAGAAATACACCAGCGACCCGACAGACTCTGTCGAGATCTGCAAAAAATGGGCGCAATGGGACTACCATCGCAGTCTGCTCTGGGGTAACGGCACCTTCAATCCCATTTTGAATTATACCGTGAAGGGTATTCTTTATTATCAAGGTTGTTCGAATGTCGGTGACCCAGGCGATCAGTATTCTGAGCGTATGAAACTGCTGGTGCAGCAATGGCGCTCGCAGTTCGGGCTTGGCGAGATTCCTTTCTATTTCGTACAGATCGCCCCTTGGGCCTATGACGATGGTGATGTGAATGGCATCAGCGGTGCCCTGCTGCGTGAACAGCAATGGAAAGCTGCCCAGATGATTCCCAACAGCAGTCTGGTGTGTATCAACGACTTGGTTTATCCGTATGAGTTCTCCCAAATCCATCCCACCCAGAAACAACCCGTTGGCGAGCGCCTGGCCTATACCGCACTCCATCGGGACTACGGCTTCGAGAATGTACGTTACAAGAGTGCGTCGTATAAGGATATGATCATCAAGAATGACACCGTTTTCATTCATCTACAAGACAATTACGCCGCCGATGCGCCATTCGAACAGATGAAAGGTTTTGAGATTGCCGGCGAGGATAGAGTGTTTCATCCTGCACAAGCCCGACACTTCTGGCAACCTGGTGGCGGCTATTGGGACGAGGCCATCGCTATTGTTTGTCCTGAGGTAAAAAAGCCTGTTGCTGTCCGCTATTGCTTCAAGAATTTCCAGATCGGCAACGTGAAGAATGGAGCCAATCTGCCACTTTTCCCTTTCCGCACAGATAATTGGTAAACTTATGAGTCATCATCCTTTAGAACAATTTCATTTCTGCCCGAAGTGTGGCAGCAGTGATTTCGAGATCCACAATGCCTTGAGCAGGCATTGTAGTAATTGCGGCTTTACATACTACCAGAACCCAAGAGCCTCAACGGCCGCTTTTATTATTAATGACAAAGGTGAGTTGCTGGTGGCACGCAGAGCGAAGGAGCCTGCCAAGGATACGCTCGACCTGCCTGGTGGCTTTGTCGACAACGAAGAGAATGCCGAAGAAGGGATAGTGCGTGAGATTCGCGAAGAAACAGGCCTGGAAATCAGTCCAGACAGCGTGGAATATCTCTTTTCCGTCCCCAACGTCTATCATTACTCAGGAATGGACATCCACACGCTCGACTTGTTTTTTCTCTGCCATGTTGAAGGTGATGATGTCGCTGTAGAGGCTGCCGATGATGCTGGGGGACTGGCTTGGGTGCCATTGAGCGAGGTGTATGTAGAACGCTTTGGACTGCGTTCCATTCGCCAAGCGGTACACCGATTCTTAGTCGAAAATCGTTAATAAAACTAAAATTCCTCTATATATATAAGGTGGGAGCGACTTTTTTGCTTACTTTTGCAGCCCGAAAGAAATAAAACGAAGCAAAATATGCAAAAAAACTTAGTGATTGTAGAGTCTCCTGCCAAAGCAAAGACAATCGAGAAATTTCTCGGAAAAGACTTCAAGGTCATGTCGAGCTATGGTCATATCCGTGACTTGAAGAAGAAAGAACTGAGTATCGACGATAAGACGCTCGAACCAGAATATGAGATACCTGCCGAGAAGGCAAAGTTGGTGGCCGACCTCAAGTCGAAAGCCGAGAAAGCCGAGAAGGTTTGGCTGGCATCCGATGAAGACCGCGAGGGAGAAGCCATCTCATGGCATCTTTGTGAGGTATTGGGACTTGATGAAAGCAAGACCAATCGTATTGTCTTCCACGAAATCACAAAGCCTGCTATTTTAGAGGCTATCGAGCATCCGCGTCGTTTGGATATGAATCTGGTGAATGCCCAGCAGGCTCGTCGTGTCCTAGACCGTCTGGTGGGTTTCAAGCTCTCTCCAGTGCTTTGGCGTAAAGTGAAGCCAGCCTTGTCGGCAGGCCGTGTCCAGAGTGTGGCCGTTCGTCTCATCGTGGAGCGTGAACGGGAAATCCAGAATTTCAAGAGTGAGACCTTTTATAGCGTCAATGGTATTTTTGCCATCACCAATCCCGATGGCTCTGCCACTGAGGTGAAGGCTGTGCTGGGAAGCCGTTTCAAAACACGTAAAGAGGTTACCGCTTTCCTTGAGAAATGCAAGGATGCCACCTTTACCGTCGAGAGCATCAGCAAGAAGCCGTTGAAACGTACACCAGCGCCTCCATTTACCACATCGACATTACAGCAGGAAGCCGCCCGTAAACTAGGTTTCACCGTCAGTCAGACAATGATGCTGGCACAGCACCTTTACGAAAACGGACGTATCACTTATATGCGTACGGACTCTGTAAACCTGTCAACCCTCTGTCTGGGTGCCAGCAAGGAGGAGATTGTCAAACTCTATGGTCCTGAGTACAGCAAGACCCGTCAGTATCACACCAGTTCCAAAGGTGCTCAAGAGGCTCACGAGGCCATCCGTCCAACCTATATGGATCAGACAGAAGTTGAAGGCACACCTCAGGAAAAGCGTCTTTACGACCTGATTTGGAAGCGCACGGCTGCCAGTCAGATGGCTGATGCAGAGATTGAGAAGACCACCGTTAATATCACAATCAGCGGAACCGACGAACTTTTCGTCGCACAAGGTGAGGTGGTCAAGTTCGACGGTTTTATCAAAGTCTATCGCGAGTCTATCGATGAAGAGGAGATGCAGGACGAATTCTCACACATCCTCCCTCCATTAAACGAAGGTCAGGAACTGACACGTCGTGAGATTTCTGCTACAGAAAGATTCACACAAGGTCCCCAGCGCTATACGGAGGCCAGCCTCGTACATAAGTTGGAGGAGCTGGGCATTGGCCGTCCTTCAACCTACGCACCCACCATTTCTACTATCCAACAGCGTGAATACGTACAAAAGGGTGATAAGAAAGGTGAAGAGCGTCAGTACACCGTCGATATCCTGAAGGGAAAACAGATTACAGAGAAAAACCGCAAGGAGATTGTCGGCTCAGAGAAAGGCAAACTTCTGCCTACTGACATCGGTATGGTAGTGAATGACTTCCTGATGGCGCACTTTCAGGAAATCATGGACTACAACTTCACCGCCAAAGTAGAACAAGACTTCGATAAGATTGCTGAAGGTGATGAAGAGTGGACAGATATGATGACTGCTTTCTACAAGGGTTTTGAACCCGTAGTAGAGAAGACCATGAACAGTCGTCAGGAGCACAAGGCTGGAGAGCGCGAATTGGGTACAGACCCGAAGAGCGGACGTCCTGTGTTTGTGAAAATCGGCCGTTTCGGACCAGTCGTACAGATCGGTATTGCCGAAGACAAGACCAAACCTCAGTTTGCCCAACTCCGCAAGGATCAGAGCATGGAGACTATCACCTTGGAGGAAGCACTTGAACTGTTCAAGTTGCCTCGCATCTTAGGCGAGTACGAAGGTTCGCCTGTTACCATTGGTGCCGGTCGCTTCGGACCTTATGTGCTACACAATAGAGTCTACACATCTTTACCCAAAGATGAAGACCCGATGTCAATTACCCTCGAGACTGCTATCGAACTCATCAACGAGAAGCGCAAGGAGGAAACACAGAAACACCTGCGTGTCTTTACTGAGGATCCGAAACTCGAAGTGCTAAACGGACGTTATGGTCCATATCTCTCCTATGATGGCAAGAACTACCGTCTGCCAAAGAGTATGCATGAGAAAGCAGCCAAGCTGACCTACGAGGAATGCATGAAGGTGATTGAAGCTACACCCGCCAAGAAAAGCTGATGGTACGCATTATCCTAATAGGATACATGGGAGCCGGCAAAACCACAATAGGTAAAGCGCTGGCAAAGGAACTTAATGTTCAGTTCTATGACCTTGATTGGTACATCACCAGTCGTATGCGTAAAACCGTTGCACAAATCTTTGATGAGCGTGGCGAAGAAGGGTTCCGAGAGATAGAAAAGAACATGCTCCATGAGGTGGCTGAGTTCGAGGATGTCATCATCAGCTGTGGTGGAGGAACACCGTGTTTCTTTGACAACATCGACTATATGAACCAGCAAGCCCCGGTTGTCTATCTGAAAGTGGAACCTGAGACGCTCTATATGCACCTGAAGATGAGCAAAAACGACCGTCCGCTACTAAGAGGCAAGTCACAGGATGAGTTGATTACGTTCATACGAGAACAGTTGAAACTGCGTGAACCCTTCTATACAAAGGCTCGTTACACACTTGACGTAACGCTCATGGATGACTACGAGAAGATTAAAATCAGCGTTGCAAAAATCCGCGAACTATTAAATATTTAATCCGGACACAAGACTATTCCGCTTATGAAGAAATGGACTATTGACGACTCCAAGGAACTCTACAACATCAACGGTTGGGGAACTTCCTATTTTGGCATCAACGAAAAAGGCGATGTTTACGTCACTCCCTGTAAAAATGGCACGCAGATAGACCTGCGTGAAGTAATGGACGAGTTGGCGCTGCGTGATGTCACGCCTCCTGTACTGCTACGTTTCCCCGATATTCTCGACAACCGTATTGAGAAAACGTGGAGTTGCTTTAAGAAAGCCTCTGAGGAGTATGAATACAAAGGCGAGAACTATGTGGTCTACCCCATCAAGGTAAACCAGATGCAGCCTGTCGTCGAAGAGATCATCTCCCATGGCCGTAAGTTCAACCTCGGTTTGGAAGCAGGTTCAAAACCAGAGCTCCATGCCGTTATCGCCATGCAATGCCAAAGTGATTCCATCATCGTCTGCAACGGCTACAAGGACCAAAGCTATATCGAATTGGCCCTGCTGGCACAGAAGATGGGTAAACAAATCTTCATCGTGGTGGAAAAGATGAACGAGCTGGAAATCATTGCCCGCGAGGCCAAGAAGATGAATATCCGACCCAATATCGGTATCCGTATCAAATTAGCATCTTCCGGCTCTGGCAAATGGGAAGAGAGCGGCGGCGATGCCTCGAAATTCGGACTGACCAGCGCAGAACTTCTGGAAGCGCTGGAGATGCTGGACAAGAAAGATATGCGTGACTGTCTGCGATTGATTCACTTCCATATTGGCTCACAGATTACTAAAATCCGTCGTATCCAGACTGCCCTCCGCGAAGCTTCGCAATTCTATATCCAACTGCATAAGATGGGCTATAATGTCGACTTTGTCGACTGTGGTGGTGGCCTTGGTGTCGATTACGATGGCACCCGTTCTCCTTCGAGCGAGAGTTCTGTAAACTACTCCATTCAGGAGTATGTCAATGACTGTATCTACACCTTTGTGGATGCTGCCAACAAGAATGATCTGCCCCATCCCAATATCATCACCGAGAGCGGACGTTCGCTGGCTGCACACCACTCTGTGCTTGTCATCGACGTGCTGGAAACGGCTTCATTACCTGAGATGCCAGAGGAATTTGAGCCAGACGAAAACTCTCACCAGCTGGTAAAGGATCTTTATGAGATCTGGGACAACCTCTCCCCTCGCAATGTACTCGAGGACTGGCACGATGCTGAGCAGATCCGCGAAGAGGTGCTCGACCTATTCTCGCATGGTATCGTCGACTTGAAAACTCGCGCTGAGGTGGAGGCCATGTATTGGAGTGTCTGTCATGAGATTCATGCCCTCGCCAAGAGTCTGAAACATATTCCTGAAGAACTGATGAAGATTGACAAGCTCCTGGCTGACAAATACTTCTGCAATTTCTCACTCTTCCAGAGCCTCAGTGACTCGTGGGCCATCGACCAGGTATTCCCCATCATGCCTATTCAGCGTCTTGATGAACGTCCCACACGCAATGCGACGATTCAGGATATCACTTGCGACAGTGATGGTAAGATTGCTAATTTCACCACCAATCGTCACAACACGCATTCACTGCCTGTGCATGCCTTGAAGAAGAATGAGCCTTATTACCTGGGCGTGTTCCTCGTAGGTGCCTATCAGGAAATCTTAGGCGATATGCACAACCTCTTTGGTGACACTAATGCCGTACATATCTCTGAGAAAGACGGCACTTATCACATCGACCAGATTATCGATGGCGAAACGGTGGAAGAAGTGCTCGAATACGTGCAGTACAATCCCAAGAAACTCGTCCGCCAGCTTGAAGTCTGGGTAGCCAAGAGTGTGAAACAGGGCAAAATTTCCCTCGATGAGGGTAAGGAATTCCTTAGCAACTACCGCTCAGGCCTTTATGGCTATACCTATCTGGAATAGTCTTGGAGAACCTAGAAATTCCAGGAAAACCTATAAAGAATGAAAGAGAAACTGACGATTGTAAAAGTAGGTGGTGCTGTGGTGGAAGACGAAGCCCAGCTTGCTCAACTTCTGAAGGACTTCAGTGCTATTGAAGGCCGGAAGTTACTCGTTCATGGTGGAGGCCGGAAGGCTACCAAGGTGGCAGAAGCCCTCGGTATCGAATCGAAGATGGTGGGCGGACGACGCATCACCGATGCCGATATGCTCAATGTGGTCACGATGGTCTATGGTGGTTTGGTCAACAAGAATCTTGTGGCCCGTCTCCAAGCTAATGGTGTAAATGCTCTGGGACTTACTGGTGCAGACATGGATGTCATCCACAGTCATAAACGCCCCATCAAAGATGGTATTGACTTCGGCTTCGTAGGTGATGTCGACAAGGCCAATGGCCAGATGCTCAGTAAATTTATTGAGGAAGGCATCATTCCTGTGATGGCTCCTCTGACTCATGACGGTCAAGGCAACATCCTCAACACCAATGCCGATACGATTGCCAGCGAGACAGCTAAGGCCCTCGCTCCTTTTTATGACGTCACACTGATTTTCAGTTTTGAGAAAAAGGGTGTCTTGCGCAATCCCGATGATGACGACTCGGTCATCCCTATCATTTCGCGCGCGGACTTTATTAAATATAAAACCGATGGCACCATCAGCGGTGGTATGCTCCCCAAGATAGAAAATGCTTTGGGTGCCATCGACAGCGGTGTTTCGCGCGTCATCATCACCCTTGCCACAGCCATTGACGGACAAAGTGGTACTATCATTCAACAATAAGGCGAAATTTTTTTCGCCTTATTTTGTAACTTTCACGTTTCTCAATCGTCATTACTAATAGAGAGGATGAAAAAAATCAGTTTCCGGAACGACGTGTTGCCACTGAAGAACGAACTCTTCCGGCTCGCCCTCCGTATCACTCTCAACCGAGCGGAGGCAGAGGACGTTGTGCAGGAAACGATGATAAAGGTCTGGAACAGGCGAGACCATTGGGACGAGATCGACAATATCGAAGCCTTCTGCCTTACCATCTGCCGCAACATCTCGCTCGACAAGATGAAGAAGGCAGAAAACCAGAACCAAAGCTTAGAAGAAGGGCACGATGCTCCCGATTCCAGCTACACATCCAATCCTGAGGAACAGGCCATGCAGCGCGATCGCATCCAACTGATACGCCACCTCATCGATCATCTGCCGGAGAAACAACGCAGTTGCATGCAGTTGCGCGATTTCGAAGGTAAGAGTTATAAAGAGATAGCACAGGTGTTAGGCATTAGTGAGGAACAAGTAAAAATCAACATCTTCCGAGCCCGCCAGACCATCAAACAAAAGTTTATAGAAACAGAGGATTATGGATTATAAATACATCGAACAGCTCTTAGAGCGCTATTGGGAAGGTGAAACCACCCTGCAGGAAGAGGCCATCCTACGGGCATTCTTCAGTCAGGAGGATGTTCCCGCTGGCCTGATGAAGTATAAGTCGCTCTTCGACTGCGGATTGCAGGAAGAGACCTTAGGCGACGACTTCGATGCCCGTATCCTCAGTAGCATTGGCGAGGAAGAAGAGCCAAAGACTAAGATTGTCACATTGGCCTCACGTCTGAAGCCGCTCTTTAAGGCAGCAGCTATTGTAGCAATTCTTCTTACGATAGGCAATGCAGCACAGGCGCCCTGGAACTACGGGTGGGACAATCCGAAAGACGAATATGCCAAATATCGTCAGCAACAGGTGGACACTGTCAATGTCCTGAGTCCCGTTCAGGCAGAGAACATCACCGATTCTATGGTGACACCCAAGCCTGAAGAGTCATCCTATATTGAATAATAATTCTATGCTTTCTCTATAATAATCTAAACACATTATTAAAACAAGGAAACTGTGAAGTTTCCGTTCTCTCAAATTTTCATAACATACTAACGTAGAGAGGGTTGCTTTTGGCAACCCTCCTCATTTTTATTTTTTCCACCTATTTCTGCATCCGCAGATTCAGCTGCAAAAGCGCTGGTATCAAGATACACAATGAAAAAGCCACCGCCATTAACTGCTCACTTCCAAAGACATCGGAAGTAGTCATATCCGGATTCGGATATAGGTTATAAAGGACATAAGCCACCGTGTTATTCACCCAATGGAACACCACGCCTGGCACAATGCTGTCCGTACGGTAATACATCCAACCAAGCAATAAACCTATCAATAATGTATGAGGCATCTGAGCGGGGTTCATATGGGCAACACTAAACAAAATCGCAGATATCAGAATAGCCACCCAAGGCCGACTGTTCCATTTAAGCAATGAACGTAGGATTGCCCCACGAAACACAAGCTCTTCTGCCAATGGCGCCATCAATCCGATGACGAAATAACCATAGCGGTTACGCAGAATCATATCAAACTCCTCCTCTACGATATTCGGCAGTTCAGGCATCTGCTCCTGCAGCCATGCGGAGGGAATGATAGATCCCAAGGCTGCTAAAACACACCATATCAGCACCACCCAAGGGCGTGTCTGCATCCAATGGCGAGACACAACAGCCCATTTCTGCCACAGGAACAATGCCATCGTGGCTATACTGAAAAGCGTCATCGTCAGAATTGTTCCCGTAGCATCCAATACGGCCCCAGGTCCCTTCCATAACAGATAAATGCCCTGAACAATTCCACCTGCTATCAGCTGAATCGCTAAAAACACAAACCAGTAAATAATTGCATTCTTCATATGTGATTCTTATTTGTCATTCAATAATAATTCTTCCGATGCCTGTTTGTCACGCTGCAATTGCGCAATCAGCGCCTCACAAGTATCAAAGCGTTGTTCTGCCCGCAGACGACTCACAAAAGCTACTGTCATCGAGTGTCCGTAGAGATTGCCAACCTCTTTCAGAATATGCACCTCCAACGTTTGCTGTTTACCCTCGAAGGTCGGACGCGTACCAATATTCATCATCGCAGGCATCCGACATCCATCCACCATCGCCCAAACGGCATAGACACCACTGGCAGGAATCAGTTTCTCCTTACTATCAGGCTCAAGATTAGCAGTGGGAAAGCCCAACTCATGGCCAATATGCTCGCCAGACACCACATGCCCTGAAAGCGTATATTGACGCGTCAACACATCGGGCATCATCTCTACCCTGCCCTCCTCTGCCAACAATTGACGAATCATCGTAGAACTGACTGCCATCTGATTGTCCATCATCGCCACATCGCCACGAACGACATCGATACCAAGACGCTGGCCATAGCGTACATAGTCGTCGAAGCCCTCGCTTCTGTCATGCCCGAAACGATGATCATAGCCTGTCACCAAGCGTTCTACAGATAGTTGGTCGCGCAAAACCTCTCTCATAAAGGCCTCTGCAGACAAAGCTGCCAATTGGCATGTAAAAGGCAGTATGATGACCTCTTCCACACCGAGCTCTTTCAGACAAGCTGTCTTCTCTTCAAGTGTGGAGAGCAATTGTGGATGAAAGTTCGGATCAAAGAGCTGGCGAGGCAGACGGTCGAACGTCACCGCGATGGGTTTCAGTCCTCGCTCTCGGGCCTGGCGCACCATCAACTGCACGAGCATCTGATGCCCGCGATGCACCCCGTCGAAACAGCCAATCGTCGCTGCAGAAGGTGTGGAAAGATGAATTTCTGGTGATAAAATCATCATTATTGGGTGCAAAGTTACAAAAATATTTGGAGATTTGACGTTTTTAATGTAACTTTGCACCCGAAAACGACAGAAATGCCGATTTCACCGGACTTGTAGCTCAGTTGGTTAGAGCAACAGACTCATAATCTGGAGGTCCCAGGTTCAAGCCCTGGCTGGTCCACAAATAAGAGGGGCGCACCGTTTGGTGCGCCCCTTGTATGTTAGAATACTCTATTGAACGTTGGACTCGTGTACCAGTCTATACATTTATTCCGGTCTTCAGCCCATTCACCAAATGAACAGCCTCGGTTCATATAGGCACCAAAATAGCCATCATTCTTCTTAAAGCCGATATTCACACCTTCCAAAGGATAGCGGAACGAGGCATACGGAATCATCAGTGCCCAAGGCAACTTTTTACTCTTCGTCAGCGTATACTCACGCGTCACTTGAGACTCACGATCACGATAGCAATGCAACTCCCAAACGTTGCCATAATAGGGACTGAGAACAAAGGGATCGAACATAGCCGGTGTAAATCCGTTGATATTCTGCCCAGCCTTGAAATAGACATGATAGATTTCCGTACGATTGGGAAGAATCATAAATTCATTGCTGAATGATTTCGATACATTATATTTCTTACGCTGGAAGATTTGATTCGTCACGCCCAAATCTTCGCCCATGGCCCAATGAGCATCTTCAAACAAATAGAGGAAAGCCTCATCATTACGACCTGACTGCAAAAGACTACTGCTCTCAAACAGGGGTGATGCCATTTTCTGCAAAGGTACATTATAGCCAGAGCCACCTAAATCAAAAGAGCCCCCACCCTCGATGGTCACACTATCAATGTCTTCTGCCTTATAGCCCACCAGATGCAAACCAGCAGCCAATTGTTTCGAACCACCCACAGCAGTGAGTTCCACTTCTATCTTCAAGTGACGGCTATCCACCACCTCACGTGCCAGACGCAAAACCACATCATTATAATCATAGTCGCCAGGCTCTGGCATCTCCTCCTCGAAGCAATACACTAATTTCTGTTGCACCAATCTTGCTTTAAGTGGTTTCTGAGAATAAACAGACTTAACACCGCTGAAATTCACTACCGTTGTGCCTACAGGAAAACTCACGACTGTATAACGGTCCTTGTCATCTACCAAAGCTGCATACAACTCGTTTATCCTAGTGGGGACTGTAGCAGCCAACATGATTCGCCCACCATCCTCAATAGGACTCTGAGCCATCACTTCCGCATTAAGAGCAATCAAAGGATTATCGGACAAAATCAAAACCGACTTCACACCGATATGCACATCTGCCTCTACCACATAAATATGATCTTGAGTCAATTCCCAAGTGTGTTTGGCATCTACACTATCCACAGGCGATGCCTCATCGAGGAATCTTTCATAATCGTCTTCGTTGAACACATCTTTATGACACGAAGTCAGTATCAGACTACCAAGCAAGCCCAATGCCATCAAGAATTTCTTTGTGTACTGCATCATTACCATGATTAATCAGTTAATTTGCGCCAAAATTACAAAAAAAATCGATAAGACGTACAAAAATTGGGGCATTTTACAGAATTTAACGAATAAAGTGTTGGTTTTTCCCGAAAAATACACTAATTTTGTGCCCGAAGAATCTTTTCAAAGGAAAATTTAAGTTACGTAACAATATTAAAATCTTATGAAAATGAAAAAGTATTTGACTATGGTGCTGGCTATCGCCATCAGCGGAGTATTCGTTGGCTGCCATGAGGATGAATTAAGCGGTTCACTCATTGAGCAGAAAAAAATAGCCTTTGAGGATGCTTTCATCCAAGCTTTTGGACAGCCAGATCCAAACCACAACTGGGGTTTCCGTATGCCTGACGAGAAATCTTTGACGCGTACTGCAGACCCTCGTGGTAACATGTGGGCTGCCGAAGGTTGGGATGTTCCTCCTGTAATTACCGATGCACAGATAAACATCGTTCGCCAATATTTCCAGCAGAACACCCCTATTGGATATAACGATCCAGGATGGACAGACTTCTGGATTCAGCAGGTATATAAAGGTGGTACGAAAGCCAAGGGTAGTGGTGATGATAACAGTAAGACTACTGAAACTTACACCATTGGTAATGGTGATGCTGTAGTAGGTGGCGATCACATGGATCACTTGTGTTCAAAGTCTGCAAACGGAACGGAAGATCACGTCAATGACTTCAACAACGCTGACAATAATGACTGGGAAGGTCGTATGCTGATGAGAAGTTCTTCTACTTACAGCTTCGGTTATATCAACAGCAATGCTACAGCTATCCACTATGACAAGGCTGCACTCGTAAACTGGCGTGTTATTGCTCAATGGGCAGTAGATAAAGGTCTGGAAAATAGCGTTGAGAGCAGCGTTCTTAACGATGGTTGGAACCGTTCATACATGGGCTTCGACTGGGAGCAGGCTCTTCCCGATGACTGCTATAGACCTATTTATGACTATAATGCAGGTTATAACGCAAACCTGCCTGGTGGATTCCCTCTTTTAGGCTACCAGACTTTCGAGTTTGATGGTAAGACATATAGGTTCTTGAGTGCCAATTCCAATCAGTATGCTTATGATGAGAATGAGCCGAAATATCATGGTATTCAAAAATATAACGACAAACCCAGCGATGACATCATCCGTGAGTTGCTATCTCTCGGCTACCTGCCTTATAGCGACACACTGAAAGATTGGATTAAACTTTCCACAGGTGCTGATGGCTACTACAGCGACTGGATTGTGACACTGACTCAGGCTACTAATTCAAACTCAGCTCCTTATGTAAAGCAGGTTACCGAAAACCCTGGAGGGTATTACGTTACAGTTCAGGAGGTTATAGAATCAGGTCGCGTGATGTGCGAAGACCTTGCTGGCGCGAGATTTGATTCAAAGACTCTCGACGACCTTGATTACAATGACGTCGTATATGATGCCGTTATTGTAGATGAATACAAAATGCCTTGCGACGCAGAAGGCAACACGATTGGAGACAAAGACGAGGTTGGTTACGATCATCGTTATTTTGCCACCGTCCGCCTAATGGCAGCTGGAGGTACTATTCCTGTGGAGATTGTTATTCCCGATGAAAACGGAAAACAGAATTTCAACGTTCACGAAGAATTAAAGGGCGGTGATAATGTGATGATCAATACGCTTTCAAAAGATGAAGGAGCATCTGTAAATGGAGCTCTGGTAAAGGATGATGCTGAGCCTAAGACGCTCATTAATCAAAAGGATGGCACAACAAAGTTCTATGGCGTGCAGTATATCAACCAAATCGGGCTTAATGTATTTTACAATCATGTATCTATAGATCTTACAGAAAAATACAAAGCTGCAACATTAATGTTCCTTGTACCCCTTGGAACAAAATGGGCTAAGGAGCGTGTAAATTTTGCTACCGGTTATCCTTATTTCCCAGATTGGGTACAAAAGCCACAGAATGTTACTTGGTATGAAAATAACATTCCTAAATATCTTTATGAGCCCGATCCAGAACTTCCAGAACTCGTAGGTCTCGACGAAGATGACTTTAATTCGACATCAGAACCAAATTATATCAGTGGTTCGGAGACTTACTCTAAATCAAAGGTTTCTGCCACAAGCTCGATGATTTACCCAAGCAATTCTGAGAAGACAATTTACAACTATACCCAGCATGAGGATCCAGGATATCTCTGTCCTGAAGTTGGTGAAGAAGCTGAAGAATATCTGACCGTAACCTTGTCTGACGCTGACAAAGCTTCTATTGCTGTAGATCAGGTTATCCGCATCTATGGTGTCAATATAGACGGTTGGAAGGTTACCACGAACATCCCTGGAACAGAATCATTTGAGTCATTTAGCGCTAATGGTAATTATATCGAAATTCCTGTTACCAGCAGCAACATTAATCAAATAAAGAGCAACATCGAAATCAGAGGTAAACACTTCACAGTAACTTACGTTACCATTGTCGGATAATTCAAATACCAAACATAAGATTTTAATCTGTGGAGGGCGTCTGCGCGAGCAGATGCCCTTCGTTTTTCTTAGAGAAAATAGCCTAGGCCCAGAAACTTTCATGCCCATAGAGTACTACTTTCATCCCAGTATTGTTCAACTTTCATGCCAAGTTTCTTCGAGTTCGCAGGAAACATTATGCTAAAGACCACCCTGCTCTTTTTTGAACAGCCTTACACCTTATTATTATATATAGAGAATCCAATTCGACAATTGGAGTACTTTTCTCGATAAATCTGCAAACTCGCGCATTTATTTGTATCTTTGCAAAATAATCACAGAAAAAATATGCGAAAGCGTAATAGATAAGGGGAAAAACGGAGGCAAAATCATCAAACAATCAGAATTCTTTTATCGACAAAAATAGAGATTTTTATGCAGGTTAACATTTATTAATACGATAATTGTTGGTTATTACGCATATTATATCTATCTTTGCATCGCAATTCCCAAAAAGGGATGAAGAAACGATAATATTTATAATATCTATAACTTTTAAACTTTCTAAATTTATGAAGAAGTATTTGATGACAGGAATCGCTGCACTTTCTATGTGCTTTGGATTCACAAGTTGTTCTCATGACTTTGACAACCTGAGTCAGGAAGAGATTGACCAGATGAAGGCTAACGAAATCGTCGAGAACTACAAAAAAGCATTTGTTGCTCAATTTGGCCAGCCTGCAGCAGATCAGGATTGGGGTTTCGGTACATCTACACGTGCTTTTACTCGTGCTGCCAACACAGAACACAACCAGTGGGCTGCCGTGGACAACATTTACAAGTTGCTTGTTCCTCCCGCACTGACACCTGGTCAGATTCAGAGAGTAAAGGCCTATTTCCAGAATAACAGATACCTTACTTACGAAGATCCCCATATGACAGACTTCTTCGTACAACAGGTGTATGAAGGTAGTACCGCCCCTGGTGCCCTCTCTTCAGAGGTTTATACTTCAGGTAATGGTGCAAGAGTCGTTGCTGGCGACCACATGGACAAGTTGACCGTTGGTGTCGCAGAGACACATGTTAACGACTTTAACAGTGCTGACTGTGGGGAGTCTGACGTGTTGAACAACGGAACAAAGCAAAACAACTATGTAACAAATGGAACAACCCACAAGGACAAGATTACCTTGATGCTTGGTGAGAGCACAGAGTATGTAGGATTCTGGTGCAGCGAGGGTTCTGTCCAGCACAATGACTGTTGCGCACTGGCAGGAGCTGATGTGATTGATGCTTGGGCAGCTTCCGATGAGGCTAAGGCTTTAGGCATTGATTTAGGTGAGGCTGTTGTAGACGGATGGGATCGTTCATTCGTTGGTCTCGACTACGAACAGGTATCACCAGAAGCTCTCTTTAAACAAAAATATGTTTGGCCTGAGGGAGAACGTAGTGAAGTAAAAGTGTGGGATTTCTGCTCAGACACCAATAATACACACAAGGTTAAGTTGAATGGTCAGTTGGTAGACGCAAACACAGTTCCTAATGACCAACTCTTCTTCCCCAATGGTGAACCAGTGAAGTGGGTGGACGATAATACCAACATGTATCTTGGACAGAACCTCGGCACAAATCAGAATACTTTCAACAAGCAAGAGAACGGTGTAAAATACTATGACCTCGATGCAGTCTATGCTTGCATCAATCAGGGTGCATATCCCAAGGTGAACAATATGGAGTTCATCAAGGGTCTTGGTGGTCGCGACT
>JAEEGH010012373.1_pt1 | contig 19151 bp, 17 predicted proteins | sample 9134181 | NCBI WGS metagenome assembly JAEEGH01 (sample SAMN16246544, study PRJNA631951) | gut metagenome | biome: gut microbiome; feature: rumen; material: DP-attached | host: Bos | place: Iran: Karaj | collected 2018-10 | reverse complement strand
ACAAGAAATATATGCCGCAGAATGGTGAAGTGCCCGATGATAGTCAGCTGTTCAAGAATAACATGGATGCATTAAAAAATTGTATCAAGTCCTTGCGCGACAATTTCGACAGTTTGATGGAAAAAGCTACCGAGTCGGGACGAATGAGACTTATGGTCGAAAACAATCCTGAGCCACTTATCAAGTGCATCGAAGATATGATAGCAGTATCGGAAGAGCCTGGCATGACATACGCCAACTTCTTGCGCATACAGATTGAACGAGGTCTCGACAAGGCTGCCGAAGGCGTTACTACCCGCAGTTTCCTCGAAGACATTGTCGAATGCAAGAAAGCCTTTATGGTACCCGAAATCGAAATCAAGATGTGGGAAGAAAAACTCGAAGAGTACAAAAAGGTTGCTGCAAACAACAAGTTCAACCTTGTGGATCTGCACGAGTGGGAGTTTATTTCCGACAGAATTGACAGGAAGTACAAGCCAGAACTCATAAAGCGCGAGCGTATCAACGATATGTTCATGGAAATTGTCAGCGATTTGGCTCACTGGGTTATTTCGTACTGCTCTTATCCGCCATCAGAGATGATGCCTTGGAATGTAATGCCGCGCGATGCCGCAATTGCCGATTTGACAAGAATCCAGAAGGTTACTCCCGGTATAGTTAAGGAACGTGAAAAACTTCTTTTCCGTTACTTCGGTCTAAGGCTAAAGGACATCGTAAAAGACGAATATTTCCTGAACGACATAAAGTCTAACATGATAGACGATTCGCAGGAATATCTTGAATTCCTTTTGCTCGAGGTTTATCCTCAATGCAAGCCATTCAACGATGCATCACGCGAACTTATCGAAAAGCAGACTTCGTTTTACAGAGGCAAGAAGGAAGTAAATCCTGACAGAAAAGAGCCTTACCTAAGAATGAAAAAGTATTATGATTCCAAGTTTGGCGAAGGATACATGGTAAAATCGTTGAAAGAACAAGGTCTTGGCAATGCCGACAAGGAAGAATACGAAAGCAACGCTGCTCCTTGGAATCTTGAATCTTTCTTAAGCCACGTCGAAGGCAAGATTGCAGAACCCGACCTCAACGAAACCTTTGTGGACAATTCTGCATCGAGCAAGGTAGAAGAAGCAACCAGCACGATTAAGGAAAAGGCAGGCGGTTTGTTCTCATTCTTCAAAAAGGGAAATGACAATAACGATGGGGAATCCAGACAATATAAAACGAGGAGGACATAACCTTCCTCGTTTTTTTATGCAACTTCAAATTTTTCAAAATGGACTTTCAGACAACAAAAGCTTTGCTTGATGAGCGGTACGAGAAGTTTGCCGTAGCTAGTTTCGTGGATAACGACCCTATACAGATTCCACATTCGTTTTCACGGAAAGAAGACATAGAAATCAGCGGATTTTTCGCATCGATGATTGCATGGGGCAACCGCAAGATGATAATAAACAACGCGAAACGCTTCATGCAATTAATGGACAATGCCCCATACGATTTCGTTATGAACTTCGAGGCAAAGGACCTCAAGGCTCTTGATGCCGCTATACACCGCACTTTCAATGGAGACGACATGCGCTTCTTCATTCGCTCGCTAGCAAACATTTACCGTAATCATGGTGGACTCGAAGCTGTTTTCTGCAAATTTCACGAAATGGACATGAACCTTATGAATGTTCATACGGTTCTGTTCGAAATTCCGCACGAGTCACGCAACATGCGCCACATTTCCGACATAACAAAAGGCTCTGCGGCCAAGCGGCTAAACATGTTCCTGCGCTGGATGGTGCGCAATGACGGACGCGGAATAGATTTCGGTTTATGGAAAAGCATTAGTCCTGCCAACTTGCTCATTCCTCTCGATGTACACTGCGGACGCTGTGCCCGCGACCTAAACCTGCTTACACGCAAGCAGAACGATTGGAAATCGGTGCTTGAACTCACAGAGAACCTTCGCAAATTCGACCCAGCAGACCCAATAAAGTACGACTTCGCACTTTTTGGCTCGGGTGTAAACCAAAATCCCGTTGTCTGATGCGTGACGACTTCTTCACATTCAAGCAGTTTCGCATAATGCACCGCAAGTCGATAATGAAAGTCGGCACGGATGGCGTGCTGCTTGGCGCATTTGTGGATTGCAAAAGCGCAAACCGCATTCTCGATATTGGCACAGGCACAGGATTGCTTTGCCTGATGCTTGCACAAAAAAGCAATGCAACGATTCATGGAATCGACATAAACGCAGAGGCTGTAGAAGTGGCAAAATTCAATGTAGAGCAAAGCAACTGGCACGAACGGATACAAATCTTTCATTCTTCTGTGCAGGATTTCTCGACAGAGGAAAAGTACGATCTCATTGTATCAAACCCGCCGTTCTATACCACAGATGTCGTTGCGCCTGAAAAAGGCCGTGCGCTTGCTCGTCACGACATAAGCCTCAACATTTCAGAGTTAATAGCTTCTGTCGACAGGCTTCTTGCTCCCAATGGTCGCTGCTATGTCATCTATCCTACCGAACAATGCTTGCAATTCGAGGAAGAAGCAGAAAAATTAGGTTTGTATGCAAGCACAAGACTTTATGTTTCATCACATCCTGACACTCCTAGTATCCGCACAATCTCAGAAATGAGCAGAGAAAAATGTGAACCCATTTGCGACACGCTATTCATTGAAAATGGCGCACGCCACGACTTCAGCGAGAAGTACAAACTCCTAACAAAAGATTATTACTTGAAATTTTAGAATAGTCCGAGAGTAAGGGCCAGATAAACTCCAGGTGCGTTAAGAACGGACTGCTTGTATAGTTCCGGCGTTTTTACCTTTATATGAAACTGATAGTTTATTCCGAGCGAAATCTTAAGAATATCGGTAATTGAGTATTCCACTGCAGCAGATGGGACAATTGCGACAAAACCTGCCCTATCGAATCCTTTACGGCTTACGGCATTTATTAACGCCGATGAGCCATAGCCAACTTTTATATCGGTAACCAAGTGAAAAGAGTGGTCGTTGAAAAATGGATAGCCTAAATATATACCGCCATGACTCTGTCTTAGACTGTATGGGTTAGAATCTGTACCTACAATTCTTGCAGCTTTGCTCATTCCGTCGAAATATGCACCGATACGAAAGTCCTTGACAATAAAACCGCACGAACCGCCAATAGTTATCGACATGCCTTTTTCTACCGAGAAGAATTGTCCGTTAATTGTACAGAAACCACCCTGCTGGTACTCGTCCGGCTGAGCCTGCGAAAATCCAGCAAAGCTTAATAAGGATAAAATCAATATGAAAACAAGTTTTCTCATCATATAAACCAAACCTAATTATTGGATATTTATTGTGTATGATTATAAAAAACAGCGGAACTTGTCCGCTGTTTTCCTATATGAGCATTTCGAATTCTAGTTAAAACCTCCCAATTTGATGATGTCGATACGTTTGTTCACGCACATAGCAGGAATCTTGGCTGCCATTGCTTCGTTTTCAGGATTCTTAATATCCTTTATGTACGACTTGTACTGGTCGGTCATGAAGATAACAAGGTCACATTCTGCTTCGTTAGCATACTTGTACATTTCGTCCGAGAAATTCTTCTTGCTGTCGAGGTACTTGATATCGTAGTCGATAAGGCAATCGTTAAACATATTTTCAGCGAAAGTAATTGTGTTTTGTATTGCCTTTCTGCTGAATCCATCACTGTCCCTATAAGAAATGATATAAACCTTGCTTTCGAACAATGTATTCAAATATTTTACCCACTGAACTCTGATTCTCGATGACTTATCAGCATCGATCGGGATAAGGATTCGGTCGTATTCACCGTAGATTGGTGGATTCTGAACCAGAATGAACGGGATAGTAACGAACTTCTCGACAATCTTGATTGCCTTTTTCAAGTTCTTTATTCCGTGAGTTCCCATTACGGCAAGGTGAGCATTTATTTCGGTTCCATACCTATATATTTCCTTATCAATGTCTCCCTTTCTAACTTCCACAGTGATTTCCAAGTTTCCTTTGTCCTTCTTGAAATCATCTGCTATTGTTTGCAACTTTGCCTTTGCCGATTCGATTTCATCTGTCTTCGAGACAATGTGAATCAAACTGATAGGGTTGTTGTGTGTCTTACCAATCATATAGGCGTGCTCGAGAGCGTAGGCGCCTACCTCTGTAAAATCGTGCGGTACTAATATTGGTCTCATATTTATTTATTATAAAGTAATCAATAAAAAAAACAATTCTCATTGTCGGCAAATTTATAAAATATTTTAGTACCGACAAAAGATTTGTCTTCTTTTTTATTTTTTTTGTTAACACCACAAAGTTAATGTAAAATGGCTTCGACGTTTCGGGTTCAACGTTTCTGGTTTAACGTTTAAGGTTCCTGTATTAGAAAATTCGATAATTTGATGATTGTATCGGCGCAATGTGTTGCGCCGATTATGTGCAATGATTTGCGCCGTTTAAGACGCAAGATTTTGCGTCTGTACAAGAAGAATCGCGCCCATTTGTAGAATCGCGCCAAGGCACGATTGTACAAATCAAGGGTTCAAAAATTTAAGGTTCAATGTTAACGTTTACCCTATCACATTTTTCATTGTTCTCAGTTTGTGGGTATATTTTTTCAGCTCATCGTTGTAAATACCATTATGGTCAATTCTGTCGATACGAACTTTCTTGGATGCATGGATTATCTCGGTAGGAGAATACACTATTCCTACATGCACGATATTGCCTTCGTCGTCGTCGAAAAAAGCGAGATCGCCAGGTTGTGCTTCCATGACAAAACTCATTGTCTTGCCCTCCTTTACCTGCTCCGATGCATCGCGAGGCATAAGCATACCTGACATCCTGTAAACCAATTGCACAAAACCACTGCAATCGATTCCCCACTGCGAACGTCCGCCCCAGAGATAAGGTGTCTCAATCAAAGCTTCGGCATCGGCAATAACACGGCTACGAGCATCCATACCTCCGCGCTCCGAAAAGTCGCTCAATATGTAATAATTGTTAGCTCCTATATTAAAATTTCGTTCTGCAAAAGCCGATTCTGGCAATAGGGAACCCTTGGGAATAAACATCTGAAGTTCCTCGTTCTTTATCATCATGGTTGGACTATCGCATACTACATACCTATTTTTTACATACGATGCATCATGACTATCACCAACATACGAAGAAACTGTCACAGTCTCTATCCAACCACAATAGTTGTCGTGAAGCAAACGGATTTTTGTCCAGTCGGAATGCCTTGCAACAATCTCAAACACCTCGCCGAAAAGCACCTGACTTACCATTTCAGACCTGTGCGACATTCCTGCCCGCAACGGAAGATATGCATATTCGCAAATGCCCAATTCCATAATTAACTATATATAAGATACTTACTTCTAATTTTCTTAAAATTTTCAAGCCCTTCTTCCCACGAATGCCTTATATCTTCTTCAGGCACACCGTTTTCGATCTGCTTGCGAAACTCCTTTGTTCCGACAAGCTTTTCGAGCATATTGTTCTTGTTGAAGAAATTGGGCTTATCTGGAAATAGTTCATACATCTTGATAATCAATGACACATTGAATTTGCCAACACTCCAATCAAATATTGCATCGCCATCGGCAAGGTTGAAGCCATAGCATTCCTTTCCGTTGAGCAAAGGATTGGATGCCCCAGCGTTTGGCTTTGGCGTAAATGTAAAAGGATTTTCAACCACATCCTTGTACAGAGGGTGCCCGAGCACCTGAAACTGCATGTCGGTTCCCCTGCCAACGCTTATGCAGGTGGCCTCGAATATGCAAAGCGTAGGATAAAGCTCTATGCTTCTGGCATTGGGCAGGTTCGGCGACGGCTTTATTGGCAGTTTGTACTTGCGGTAATGTGTGTAGTTTTGACATGGAACAACGGTCAGACTACACTCAACTCCACCTTTCAGCCAGCCTTCTCCATTAATCATCTGCGCGTATTCGCCTATCGTCATACCATATACAATTGGAACAGGATGCATTCCGACAAACGAACGATAATTTGCAGTATCGAGCACTGGTCCATCAATGTATGAAGCGTTTGGATTCGGACGGTCAAGGACAATTACAGGGATTTCCGATTCTGCACAAGCTTCCATCACATAATGCAAAGTAGAAAGATAAGTGTAAAAACGTACCCCAACATCCTGAAGGTCGAAAACAACCATATCAACATCTTTCAACTGCTCCTTTGATGGTTTCTTGTTGTTTCCGTATAGAGAAACAACATCAAGTCCCGTCTTTTCATCCTTTCCGCTATCTACTTTCTGACCAGCATCGGCAGTGCCACGAAAACCATGTTCTGGACAAAATGCCTTGACGACCTTCACACCTTCCTTCAAAAGCATATCCGCCAGATGAAGCGTATCGATAAAGCTTGCTTGATTGGCGACAATAGCCACACTTTTTCCCTCAAGCAAAGGCAGATACATATCGGTATTGTATATTCCAGGGAATATTGGCAGAGCCTCTATCCTATCAGGCTTTTCGGTTGGAACATCAACGGTTTGATTCTCAAGCGCACCTGCATTTCCACACGAAGAAATCACAAGTGCAGCAAACATTACCGCCAGAATAGAAAATTTCATATTAATTCCAATTAATTTTACAAAATTAGGTCAAAATAAAACATCAAGCATCGGCATATCATAAAGTTAATAACAAAGCGATGTTATTTGGCACAAAGAGTTTTGCAAGCTGAATATCACTATTAACACAAGGTGCATCGATATGGTATTATGGAGCAAAAACAATCCACACGAACTACCTTCCATCAAACAATCTCAAAACAAAATAAAAAGCACCTTCTTTTACACACAATAAAACAACAACGTATTTCGTTATACAAAAAATTGATAATATATGGATACCAGATTTTCAACAACATTTAGCATGCTCTGCATAATTATGCTGGCATTTGCCACATCGTGCAGCAACAAAAGTGAAAAAATGTCGGATAGCGACTATGTAAACCTCGCTCAGGAAAAGATTGACAATTGCAAGTCGGGACACATTAGGATGAAATATTCTCACAGGTTCGACAATGAGCCGAGGTCGAGAGAATCTGTGTTCGACATCGAATTCTATTTCATGAAGGATAGTACTGGCAGCGTAAAGTCATTCTATTCAACAGTTAAGTACGACACAGTTAACACGGAAAACTTGTTTTTCAACGATACAGTTACCTCTTTGGACAATGGAGCAATATCAAGATGCTTGTACTTCCCAACACAGCCACAGTATTATGAATACAAGTGGGTTAAGAATGGCAATCTCACAAAAATCTTTGGATACGACAGCATTTCGTGTACCGACACCATAATAAACCAGAACATGGCAGCAATAATATCGGCCGACAAGTACAACGAAACGGGTTCCGTATTCCGCACACACGAACATTGCTCCTACATTATTGGAACCGACGGAACACTGTACGCAACCACATACTGCTACGAAGAACTAATGTTGCCCAACGCAACGTCCGCGTACAAGCACTACTACGACCACATAGATATCGAGAAGATTACGCTTTACAATGAAATAAACCCAGACATCGAAAGCTTGATAAACAACAAGCGTTCCGAATTGTCAAGTTTCACGAAACCCGAAACAACGCTTAGCACCCGTCCAAATGACGATTCAAACGAACTCACAATAGAACATAAGCCATTCCCAGAAAAAGCCTACAACTGGCAACTGCCGACATATAACGGAGACTCACTATCATCGATAGACATAAAGTCAAAGATAATGTTTGTAGGATTCTACGATTTAACCGATCCATTTTCTATCACAGAAGAAATTTTTGCCCTGCACTGCATGAAACTCATCGACAGCACATACAACGACAACGATGTATGCGTAGTTGGAATCAACATTGGTGACAAGGAGACCGACAAGGCGAGAGCCATATTGGAATCGGGAGACATCAAATTCAACAATGCGATGGGAAATAGTCTAGCTCAGCAATACAACTTGACATCTTGCCCATACTTTTTGATAATCGACTGCGCCACAAACAAAATAATATATCACCAACGAGGTTCGTACGGCTACGAAAACTATGGCGCTAACGAATATATGAAGGTGATTGACGAAGCATTGGAGAGGATAAAGGGATAAACGAAAAGCACGAAAGGCCAGCTAGCAAAAAAACTCACAATCCGGCAAAAGGCAATCATGCCGACTAGCAGTTTTTGCCCGCCATAGACGCTAAGGACATTAATGTCCTTAACGTCCTTATTTTGTGGTGGGCAAGAAAAAACTGCAACTATCGGGAATCCTCCATAACAAACACCTATATAATAATACCCCACACAATTAAACAGGAAAAAATCACGCAAACATCACCAATAACAACGACTTACGGAAAGATTGTTCATTTGTTCAAAAAAAGTGATTTAAAACATTTGCCCTTTAAAAATAAAAGTCGTACTTTTGGGAAAATTTTTAACAAAACAAACTTAATAATATTATGGCAAAAATCAGAGGAGCCGTTAAAGTTGACACCGAAAAGTGCAAGGGCTGCAGCGTTTGCTTGGGTGCTTGTCCTATGGGTGTCCTTGATCTGGCAAAAGAAGTGAATGGTAAGGGGTACAACTACTGCTACATGAAAGACCCCGAGAAGTGCATTGGCTGTGCAAGCTGTGCTATTGTATGTCCCGATGGAGTAATTTCTGTCTATAAGGTAAAGGTGGACTAATTAATCTCAAAAAAATTAGCTAAATGGAAAAGGAATTAAAGTTAATGAAAGGTAACGAAGCTATAGCAGAAGCTGCTATTCGTTACGGGGCAGACGCTTATTTCGGATATCCTATTACTCCGCAGTCGGAAGTAATCGAATATTTCATGGAGCAAAACCCAATTGAGAGAACTGGTATGGTTGTATTGCAGGCAGAAAGTGAAGTTGCTGCAATCAATATGGTATATGGTGCCGCTGCTTGCGGTATGGCCGCTATGACATCTTCGTCAAGCCCGGGCTTCAGCTTGAAGCAGGAAGGTCTTTCATACATCGCTGGTGCTGAATTGCCCTGCTTGGTACTTAACGTAGTTAGAGGTGGACCAGGTCTTGGTACTATCCAGCCTTCACAGTCAGACTATTTCCAGTCGACCAAGGGTGGTGGACACGGTGACTACAGACTTATCGTTCTTGCACCTGCATCGGTTCAGGAAATGTACGACTTCGTACAGATTGGTTTCGACCTCGCTTTCAAGTACCGCAACCCTGTATTGATTCTTTCCGACGGTATCATCGGTCAGATGATGGAAAAGGTTGAAATTGGTCCTCAGAGAGTAAGAAGAACAATGGAAGAAGTTATCAAGCAGTGCCCGTGGGCTACAACCGGCAAGACCGCTAACCGCGAACGCAACATCATAACTTCACTCGACCTTGTAGCTTCACGTCAGGAAGAATTCAACCGCAAGCTCGTAAAGAAGTACGACACTATCCGCGAAAAGGAAGTAAGATGCGAATGCATCAACTGCGACGATGCCGACTATGTATTCGTAGCATACGGAACATCATCACGTCTCTGCATGAAGGCAATCGACCTTCTTCGCAAGGAAGGATACAAGGTTGGTTTGGTTCGTCCTATCACTTTGTTCCCATACCCGTCGAAGATTATCGCTGGTCTCGCAGAGAGAGTAAAGGGATTCCTCACTATCGAAATGAGCACCGGACAGATGGTAGAAGACGTAATGCTCGCAGTAAACGGCAAGCGCCCAGTTAAGCACTATGGTCGTGTTGGCGGCGTTGTTCCGACTCCGGAAGAAATCGTTGACGCAATGAAGAATTTTATGAAAGGAGAATAAGTCATGGCAGAATTAACAATTAACGATATAATCAAAGAAGAAAACCTTGTTTACAAGAAAACAAAGGTAATGACCGATAACGTGATGCACTACTGCCCAGGTTGCGGACACGGAACTACCCACCGCCTTGTTGCTGAAGTTATCGAAGAATTAGGAATTCAGGACAAGACCATCGGTGTCACTCCAGTAGGATGCTCGGTTTTGATGTACAACTACCTCGACATCGATATGCAGGAGGCTGCTCACGGTCGTGCACCTGCCATCGCAACAGCTATCAAGAGGGTTATGCCCGACAAGTTCGTATTCACCTATCAGGGCGACGGCGACTTGGCTGCTATCGGTACTGCCGAAACAATCCACAGCTGCAACAGAGGCGAAAACATCACCATCATTTTCGTAAACAATGGTATCTACGGTATGACTGGCGGTCAGATGGCTCCTACCACACTTGCTGGAATGAAGGCTGTTACTTGCCCACGCGGTCGTGATGTAAACACTATGGGTTACCCACTGCACATCACCGAACTCATCGCTCAGTTGCCGAATGTTCGCTTCGTTACACGTCAGTCGGTTCACACTCCGGCAAACGTTCGCAAGGCTAAGGCTGCTATCCGCAAGGCTTTCGAAAACCAGAAGGACGGCAAGGGTGGACTTTCGTTCGTTGAAATAGTATCGAACTGCAACTCCAACTGGAAGATGACAGCAGTTGACGCAAACAAGTGGATGGAAGAAAATACTTTCAAGGAGTATCCGCTCGGCGACATCAAGGTTGAATGGGAACTTCAGGAAGGTAAAATCAGCTTAAGAAACAGAAAGTTGGACTACTAAAAATTTAAGATCATGACAGAAGAAATAATTATAGCAGGATTCGGCGGACAGGGTGTCCTCTCTATGGGTAAGATTTTGGCATACTCTGGACTTATGCAGGGACAGGAAATCGCTTGGATGCCTTCGTACGGACCAGAAATGAGAGGCGGAACATCAAACGTTACCGTTATCATCAGCGACGAAAGAGTTAGCTCTCCTATCCTCACCCAGTACGACACGGTTATCGTTCTTAACCAGCAGTCGATGGACAAGTTCGAAAGCACAGTAAAACCTGGTGGTACATTGATTTTCGACCCGAACGGAATCACTAAGATGCCAACCCGCAAGGACATCAACATCTACAAGATTGAAGCTGCACAGCTGGCATCCGACATGGGTAACCAGAAGGTTTTCAACATGATTGTCCTCGGTGCTTTCCTCAAGGTTAGACCAATCGTCGACAACCAGTATGTTGAAGAAGGTTTGAGACACTCGTTGCCAGAACGCGCCCACAAGCTTATTCCATTGAACATGGAAGCTATCGAAAAGGGCAAGGCAGAAGTTGTAAAGATGTAAACTCTACCTTATATCAGTAAAAAAGCCACTCGAAGGGGTGGCTTTTTTTGTTGACTTTGAGCATCATTTATTTTGCCATTCCACAAAAATGTTATAATTTTGCACCCGATTTTGTTTAACTGTGCGATGGGGCTACGAGTGCGTAGCTGAGTAGTACATAAATAATTTTATAAAAGTAATGAAACATTTTGAATTGAAAGGTACAGTACGTACCGAGTTCGGCAAGAAGGCCGCAAAGCAAATCAAGAGAAGCAACAACATTCCATGCGTAGTTTATGGCATCGAACAGACCATTCACTTCACAGTTGCAAGTGCTGATGTCCGCAACCTTATCTTCACACCTGAAGTAATGTTCGCAGACCTCGACCTCGACGGAAAGAAGAGAATTACCTTGCTCAAGGAAATCCAGTTCGACCCGATTTCTGACCAGGTTATTCACATCGACTTCTACGAAGTTGATCCTGCAAAGCCAGTAAAGGTTCGCATTCCTTTGAAGCTCGTTGGTAACTCAGCTGGTGTAAAGGCCGGTGGTAAGTTGAAACACAGCCTCAAGAAGATCGCTATCAAGGGTATGATTGAAGACATTCCTAATGTTTACGAAGTCAACATCGAAGACTTGAAACTTGGCGAAACTATCAGAATTAAGGACTTGAAGTCTGACAAGCTCGAATTCACCGAAAACGGTAGCACTCTTATCGCATCTGTAATGATTGCTCGTGGTGCATCTAGCGACGAAGGTTCTGAAGAAGGTGGCGAAGCTGCTGAAACTCCAGCTGCTGAATAAGCCACAAATTTCAATATCTGAATTGTGAAGTATCTCATCGTCGGGTTAGGAAATCCCGGAGCAGAATACAAGAATACAAGGCACAATATTGGATATACGGTGCTCGACGCTTTCGCAGAAAGCGCGGGCATCGCTTTTTTTGATAAGCGCTATGCATATCGCGCCGAAACGAACATAAAAGGACGCACGCTCATCCTCATAAAGCCCACAACATACATGAACCTCAGCGGAAATGCCGTAAGGTACTACATGAATCAGGAAAAAATTCCAGTAGAAAATGTATTCGTAATTGTAGACGACCTTGCACTTCCTTTCGGCACAATTAGAATAAAACCCAAGGGAAGCAGCGGTGGTCACAATGGTCTGCAAAACATACAGGATACCATCGGCACAAGCGAATATGCCAGACTTAGATTCGGCATCGGAAACGAATTTTCGCGCGGAGGTCAAATCGACTTTGTGCTTGGCGAGTGGACAAAAGAGGAATGCGAAAAACTCAAATCGCGCGTAGAAATTGCAGTAAATGCCATAAAGGACTTTCCGCTTATCGGCATCGAACGCACAATGAATACCTACAATAACAAATAGACCATGCCAGCACCTAAACCACAGAAGCAGAACTACCGTAACTTTTTTTCGCGTATGGCAGGAAAACTTGCCAACTCGAAGAAACCCAGATGGTTCATCCGTGGTTTTATAAAAATGTGGAAAAAGAAATACAAGATCGACCTGTCGGAATATGTTGTTCCTAATTCAGGTTACAAGACATTCAACTCTTTTTTCACACGTTACCTGAAACCTGGCACCCGTCCAATAAGCGATGGACTGACTTCGCCTGTAGATGGATTTATTTTCGACTTTGGCAAAATTACAGGCGACAATAAAATATATGTAAAGTTCAAGCACTACTATGTCGATGACCTCATCTGTGACGAATACGAAGACATGTCATCATACGCAGTGCTATACCTCTCCCCTGCCAATTACCACCGCGTACACGCAGCCTTCGACATGGAAATAACCGACATAAGTTATCTACCTGGCACATTGCGTCCAGTAAAGCCAAAAGTCGTTTACAAAAAAGACCGCGTATACTGTCGCAACGAACGCATTGTAATTCACGGCAAATCTGAATTTGGAAATTTCTACATGATTCTAGTTGGTGCCTTGTTCGTCGGCAAGACAAAACTCTCGTTCGACAGCGGATTGCAGACCAACATTAAGAACGGAGTAGCCTCAAAACGAATCTACGAAAACAGCATCCACATTAAAAAGGGCGATGAAGTCGGCTACTTTGAAATGGGCTCTAGCGTTATACTCCTGATGAAAGACGAACGCCTAGGAAAGATAAACCTGCCTTTGAATTCCCCAATAAAGGTTGGAAATCCCCTTGCATAAATATAATCCAAGGATAACACTCCTTTTGTAGCAAAAGCTCATTACCAGAGCAAGAAAACCTTAATTTTCAACCACATAGCATTAATACAAACACGATAATGTTAATAAAAATCATTAACACTTTTTTTTTCTCATTGTCAAACACAATACTTTTGCGCTGATAATATAAAACACAAATACTATGAGGAAATTTTTAATTATGCTAGGGGCACTTGTGTTTACAGTAAACATTTTTGCCCAAGAAAACAACAAGGACGGAGAAGTCAACATGATGTCCAAACGTGGCGAATACATTCTACCTGTTGAAGGAGATTTCGCACTTGGAATCAACGCTCTCCCAATGGTAAATTACTTTGGTAATTTGTTCAATGGTACTGCTGGCAACAGCACTGGCTTCAGAACATTTACACACACACTTGTACGTACAACTCCAGTTCTCTTTGGAAAGTACTATCTTAGCGACAAGTCGGCTATCCGCGCTGGTTTGCTCATTGGCGTTTACAACGAAACCAATCGTGAAAATGTCATGATGAACCAGCAGATTCCAGACCCAAAGGTTACTGTTACCGACATTATGAAGAGTACGGAAACCGACCTCGGCATTGGTGCTGATTATCTCATGTACAGAGGCAAAGGTCGCGTTCAGGGTTTCTACGGTGGCGGAATTTCGTTTAACTACACCAAAACCAAAGCTACCTACAACTATGGAAACCTTATCACTACCGAATTCTCATCACCTTTCTGGTACGACTTTGCAAACACAACAACCACATCGGGTGGAACACGTATCCTTTCACAGAGCGGAGACCGTTCATACGGTGTAATTCTTAGCGGTGTTGTTGGTGTTGAATACTTTATCGCTCCTAAGATTTCGATTGGCGGTGAATTCAGACTTGGTCTCTACACTGGATACGACACATACGGCACAACAACCGTTGAACGTTGGACCGGTACAGAAAGAGAAGTTGAAACCTTGCCAAAGGCTGCTAATGACGGAAGCATCGCATTCAGAAACGCATCATCTGGTTCATTGTTTATGATGTTCCATTTTTAATAATCTAAAATAAAGTTTAACCAAAAATTATTATCATGAAGAAATTATTTTCAATTATCGTTATCGCTCTTATTGGAGCATTTGTTATGTCATCCTGCGAAAAGGAATATGAAACAGAACCATTGAAGACTGTAAATGTATCTGGTGAAGTACACGCTTGGCTCGACCTTACTGGAAGCGAAATACAAAATGCACCAAACGGCACAAAGATTATATTCAGGACCAATGCTGCAAATCTTTGCAAAACAGTTGACGGTTCATACGCATACAACACATTGCAGTATGAAGCAACCGTAAGCGATGGCAAATATTCAATTGACTTGCCAGCTGTTAATTTCCAGAGCGTTACATACAATATTACTCCAGTAGAATTTGTTGCAGAACAAAAGCAAACAACACCTGCTGGCGCTGTAATAAAGAAGGTTTATGTTGTTAATCCTTTGACATCAGCACCATCTATTGATGTTCAGGAAGGTGAAACTCACTACAGAGTTGATATTGAATACAGATAAAAGAACAAAAAAATAATAAAGCCGCCCCTTAAAGGCGGCTTTATTTGTGTCAATAAAAACAAAAAGGCTGACAAATGCCAGCCTTTTTAGTTTTGCATTAGACAATTAGTTCTTCTTGCCAATTCCGAGCTTTCCAGCAACTTCCTTGCCAGTGTTTACAGCTTCCTTACCAGCTTCAGCAGTCTTCTTAGCGATCTTTTCAGATGCTACAAGCATTCTCTGGTTCAATTTGTTGAAACGATCAATCTGAGCATCGTCAAGGTTTTCGGTTTTAATCTTTGCCTTTGCAGCTTCTGCATTGGTCTTAACTTCCTTTGCCTTGTCGATTCCACCATTTTCAGCAAGTTCTTCATAGCTTACTACCAATCTTTCATATTCATCGAGGTAAGCATTGAAGTCGATTGCTTCATTTGCTGGTGCAGCGGTTGTTGCTTCTGCTGCTGCTGGAGTTTCTTCAACTTCTTCAACAGCTGCTTCTGCGTTCTGATCTTCTTCTGCTTCTGCAGGCTTGTCGTTGCAGGAAACAGCCATAAGTGCTACGAATAAAGCACTTGCCATAAATACTAATGTCTTTTTCATTTTAATAATATTAAATTTTTAAATTAGATACCGCAAATATATTTATTTTTTAAAAACGGTGAACGTTTTTTTTATTTTTTTCTTACGTTGTTTCATGCCTTCGCCGTTTCTGTCGAGACGCGCCATGGCACGATTGTACAAGATGATTTGAAAATTCAAAAATTCAAAAATTCAATGATTCAATGATTTGTAGCGGCGCAATGCGTTGCGCCGATTGCAATAATTTGCGCCGTTTATGTGCAATGTGTTGCACCGATTAAGACGCAAGATTTTGCGTCTGTACAGAAAGAATCGCGCGATGATTTAAAAACCATCAAAAATAAAAAAAAACCGCCCTTGCGAGCGGTTTTTCTATTTTTGATTGCATTGATTATTCAACAACAATCTGCTCAACGTAAACCTTATCGCCGCTAATGATTCTTACAAAGTAAGTACCCGGACGGAGGTCGTGGCTGAAGTTCATTGTTTCTCCGTTCATCACGTTGATGTCGCGAGTTTCAACAACTGCGCCACTAGCATTGATGAGCTGGTAGGTTGCATCACCTTCGATGTTGCTGAAGTCGATGCTGAACATACCGTTGTTCGGGTTCGGGTAAATTGCCATCGAACCAGCTTCGAGCATTTCAGCAGAAGTAACTTCAACGAATGTAACGCTGAGAGTGTGATTGTCTGCTACAGCAGCAAATCTGTAAGTATAACCAGCAAGTTCCTCAGTTGTTAGTTCTACAACCTCGTTATCAACGATAAGCGTATCAATTGCATAACCATTAGCAGGAGTAATTACGAATTCTGGAGTTGCACCTTCTTCTACAACAACAGGAGCAGTAACTTCTTCTCCATTGTAAGTAACGGTTCCATTTTCACCTGCATTAACAGTGATTGTGTAGGTTACAGGACCAGGAATTGCTTCAAAGGTTGCAGCAATTGTGTGGTTTGCTGTTACGTTTGCAAATGTGTAAACACCTTCAACAAGCTGTTCTGTTACATTAGCTTCGTTTTCTGTTGTTGCATCAACAATTACGCTTGCAATTCTGAAGCCTTCGTTAGCTGTGATTGTGAATAAAGCATTTCCACCTTCAACAACTGTCACTTCTGCCGGGTTGATTGAACCACCTTCACCAGCAGTTGCTGTAATTGTGTAGGTAGGAATTGCCTCGAAGGTTGCTGCAATAGTATGGTTTGCTGTTACGTTTGCGAATGTGTAAACACCGTCAACAAGCTGTTCTGTTACATTTTCGGTTTCATCAACCATTACGCTTGCAATTCTGAAGCCTTCGTTAGCTGTGATTGTGAATGAAGCATTTCCACCTTCAACAACTGTTACTTCTGCAGGGTTAATAGAACCACCTTCATTAGCAGTTGCTGTGATTGTGTAGGTGTTGATTGCAAATGCAGCTGCGATAGTGTGGTTTGCAGTAACATTTTCAAATGTGTAAACACCATTTACAAGTTGTTCGGTAACATTTTCAGTTTCGTCAACCATTACGCTTACGATATGGTAACCAGTAGCTGCTTCGATTGTGAACGACTTGTTTTCGCCCTCAACAACTTCAATTGCTCCAGCCGGAGTAATTGTACCATTTTCACCAGCGGTTGCTGTGATTGTGTAGGTAGTTGCTGTTTCAGAAACAAATGTTGCAGCAATTGTGTGGTTTGCTGTTACGTTAGTGAATGTGTATACACCGTCAACGAGTTCGCTGATTGCCTCTGTGCCGTCAACGAGAACGCTAAGTGTACGGAAGCCATCGTTAGCTTCGATTGTGAATGCCTGAGTTGTACCGTAGTTTACATTAACTTCACCATTAGGTGTGATAGTTCCGTTTTCGCCAGCGGTTGCGGTAATCGTGTAGGTAAGTATTGCAAATGTTGCATTGATAGTGTGGTTTGCATTTACGTCAGTGAAAGTGTAAACACCATCAACAAGCTGAGCTGTAACATCTTCGGTTTCGTCAACCATTACGCTTGCGATTCTGTAGCCTTCGTTTGCAGAAATTGTGAATTCTGCGCTTCCACCTTCAAGAACCGTTACTTCTGCTGGGTTGATAGAACCACCTTCACCGGCAGTTGCTGTGATTGTGTAGGTAGGTATTGCCTCAAATGTTGCTGCAATAGTGTGGTTAGCTGTTACATTGACGAATGTGTAAACGCCATCAACAAGCTGTTCGGTAACATTTTCGGTTTCGTCAACAATTACGCTTACAATTCTGTAACCTTCGTTAGCTGTGATTGTGAATTCCTGGCTTGCACCATAGTTAACGGTAGCTTCTTCCGGAGTAATTGTACCGTTTGCACCAGCTGTTGCTGTGATTGTGTAGGTGTTGATAGTGTATGTAACATTAACAACTTCATCATGTGCCGGCATAGCTCCCGATACTATCAACTGGTCAGCTGTGTAACCATCGATAACAGGAGAAACAACCATATATTCTTCTCCTTCGGCAAACGTTTCAACATAGTCATCTGCTGCTGGAGTATTGTCAGCTTTTACATAATGTATTGTCAATGTGTAGGTAGGTACTGCCTCAAATGTTGCTGCAATAGTATGGTTAGCAGTTACGTTTTCGAATGTGTAAACACCGTCAACGAGCTGAGCAACAACTTCGGTTTCATTGTCAACCATTACGCTTGAGATTCTGTAACCGCCATTAGCAACAATTGTGAATGACTTATTGTCACCTTCATATACTGTAACTTCACCATTAGGAGTAATTGTACCACCATCACCGGCTGTTGCTGTGATTGTGTAGGTGTTAGCAGGTATAAGCTCGAATGTTGCTGCGATAGTATGGTTTGCTCTTACATTTGTGAATGTGTAAACACCATTATTAGCAACAACTTCATTGGTAACATCAAATTCACCATCAACGATAACGCTTACAATTCTGTAGCCTTCGTTTGCTACGATTGTGTACGACTCATTTGATGCACACGGAATCATTTCATAATCAGCATTATGAGTAATTGTTCCGCCTTCACCAGCAGTTGCTGTAATTGTCAATGTTATCGCATCAAAGTTAGCAACGATGTTGTGGTTTTCTGTAACATTCTCGAATGTGTAAACGCCATTATTTGCTATTACTTCATCAGTAACATCAACACCATCAACCATTACCTGTCCTATGCGGAAACATTCATTGACAGGAGTAATTGTAAACGTCTGAGACTCTCCATCAAGAACACTTATAATTCCTTCCGGTGCTATTGAACCGTCAGCTCCTGTTCCTGCAGAAATTGTATGTACGCGTTCGAACGTTGCAGCGATAGTGTGATCAGCAGTTACATTTTCAAATGTGTAAACGCCTTCAGCAGCAATAACAGCTTCGGTAACATTTTCTGTTTCGTCAACTATAACGCTAGCAATTCTGTAGCCTTCGTTTGCTGTGATTGTGATTTCCTTGTTTGCACCGCAATTTACTGCGCTAGTCTCGGTGATAGAACCGCCTTCTCCAGCAGTTGCAGTAATATTATAGGTGTTGATTGCAAATGTTGCTGCGATGGAGTGAGCTGCTGTTACATTTTCGAATGTGTAAACGCCGTTTGCTGCGATTACAGTTGCTGTAACATCAACATCGTCAACCAATACGCTTGCAATTCTGTAGCAGTTAGCAGGA
>JAEEGH010012369.1_pt1 | contig 19157 bp, 18 predicted proteins | sample 9134181 | NCBI WGS metagenome assembly JAEEGH01 (sample SAMN16246544, study PRJNA631951) | gut metagenome | biome: gut microbiome; feature: rumen; material: DP-attached | host: Bos | place: Iran: Karaj | collected 2018-10 | reverse complement strand
TTACGGCGGCAGACTGGTTTGCTTTCCTGATGCTTCGGCGCAGGACGGCAAAATGGATCTGACTTTGTATCCCAAGGTCGGACTGATTACTGCCACGCGTGTCGGCATCCGTGTCCTCACGGGCCGTTCGCTTTGTCTGAGCCGCGCGAATTACTTTCAAACAAATCAAATCACGATCACAAGTCCCGGTGTGGACTTCGAGCTGGAGGGCGAATGGGTCGGTGTCTCTCCGGTCACTTTTTCGATCATCAAACATGCGTTGTGCTTCAACGCTCCCGACCCTCGATAACACAGGAGAAAATAAAAATGTTAGTTGTACATGTTCACATCAAGATCAAACCCGAATGCGTAGAGCAGTTCATTGCGGCTTCTTTGGAAAACGCTGCCAACAGTATCAAAGAACCGGGCATCGCCCGCTTTGACCTGGTGCAGAGTCAAGACGATCCCAACCAGTTCGTGCTGGAGGAAGTTTACCGCGACACCGAAGCTGCCGCCGCGCACAAGACCACCGCTCACTATGCCAAGTGGCGTGATGCCATGGTGGATATGATGGCCGAACCCCGTTTCAGCAAGAAGTACACTCAGCTTTGATCCATCGAAAATGATCACAGACCGTTTTGATTTTGCCTCCGCGGGCCGTATCCTTTTTGGCCGCGGCAGGATCGCCGAGCTGCCCGACCTCATCAAGCTGTCGGGCAAAAAAGTGATGCTGGTCACCGGCGGACATCCCGGCCGCCATGACTCCCTGCGGATCCTTCTGGAAAAAGCGGGGATCAGCGTCGCAGTCGAATCCGTCAGCGGTGAGCCCACCGTTCAGCGTGTCAGCGAGATCACCGATTCCATCCTCCGTCAGCAGTGCGAAGTCGTTGCCGGCATTGGAGGCGGCAGTGTCATTGACGCAGCCAAGGCGGCAGCCGCTCTGGCTAATAATCCGGGCGACATCATGGACTATCTGGAAGTCGTCGGCGCGGGCAAACCTCTTCCTCAGCCTGCCCTGCCCTATATCGCCATCCCGACCACTGCCGGCACCGGCGCGGAAGTCACCAAGAACTCCGTCATCACGGTCCCCGAACAGCATGTCAAGGTCAGCCTGCGTTCTCCCTTCATGCTGCCCCGGTTCGCCCTAGTGGATCCCGACCTGGCACTGGAATGTCCGCCGGAGGTCTCCGTCAACTGCGGTTTTGACGCTCTGTGCCATCTGATCGAAGCCTACCTCTCGGCCAAGGCTACTCCCATGAGCGATGCCGTCTGCCGTGAGGGTCTTTCCCGGATGGGCGGCGGCGCGCTTGTCCTCCACTGGATGCGCCCCGAAGATCCGAACGTGATGGTGAATGTCTCCCTGGGCAGTTTGCTGGGTGGAATGGCTCTGGCCAATGGCGGTCTGGGTGCCGTGCATGGTTTCGCCGGCGTGATCGGCGGCATGACCGGCGCGCCTCACGGAGCCGTCTGCGCTGCTCTGCTCCCGGCTGTCCTGAGAATGAATCTCGACATCGCCTGCCAGGGCAAACAGCCTCTCTGCCGTCAGACGATGGCACGCATCAATGAAACCGCCCTCATGCTCTCCCGCGACGTGAACTCCAAAACTCAGGACCTCATCACACTCATCGAAAACATGAGCACTCAGCAGAACGTCGCCGGTCTGGAAAAACTGGGCGTGAAAAGAGCCGAATTCCCCGTCATCATCGAGAAATCCTCCCGCGCCAGCAGCATGAAAGGAAATCCCTTCCTCCTGACTGCGGAACAGCTCTTCCGGATACTGGATGAGTCCTTTTGATTTTTGACAAGATCTACAGGATCCACAGGATGAAAAATAAATCAAATCCTGTGGATCTTTTTCGCCTTGCTAAAATAAAAAACGAGGCTTGCGGACCTCGTCTCTTTTATTTTTTATGGCATGTTATTACCCAAAGTTTTTTGGTAGCTCATTTGTGAACAAGCACTGTATCTTCTTCTTTTGGTGTTAGCGAGAGATTATCGCTTATCTCTTCTTTTTTTTCTATTTTTTTATGAGCAATATCGGCAAATTGAATTTGTATGCTATTGGTAGGGATATCCTCTTCAATGTCAAAATATACAAGTGCCAGCCTAAATCCCATATTTTCAAATCCAACACCTGGAATATTATGAAAACGGTCTGCTTGACGACAATCGGTTATAGAATCATAACAACCACCTCTCAAAATTCGATCATTGAAACGATCATTAGATGAATTAGTATTTGCTGGACGACTTATAGGATCAAAACTGTTTTTATCTGACGGATAATCACCCCAACGATCTGCACACCACTCTGCAACATTTCCGTGCATATCATAAAGTCCCCACGCATTCGGCTTCTTTTGACCAAGCGGATGCACTTTTCCATTACTATTATTGCGCCACCAAGCTACTTCATTCAAATTTGGACAGTCAGTCCAATATCTTTGCCCAAATTCAAAACCTAGAAAAGCAAGTGCTTCACCAAATCCTAGGAATTTCGTTTTATAAATTGCTGTAATATCTTTTCCATTGTTTAACGATGTCTTCGTACCAGCACGACACGCATATTCCCACTGAGCTTCTGTTGGTAAAACATAACGATAATTACGGGGCAACTTGCAAGCTTCAATCTCCCTTTCATTTAATCTTTTGCAAAAAAGATTCGCATAATACCAATCAATATGATGGACAGGAATATCTTCTCCTATACAATTCCAACGAGCAGAGAACATATTTCCCATGATAGCTTGCCATTGTTTTTGTGTGACTTCGTATTTTCCTAGCCAATATCCTTTTGTTAAAGTAACAGAATGGAGCTTTTCCGTATGAGAGCGACCAGGTTCATTCTCTGGGCTTCCCATTTCAAACGTCCCCGGAGGAATATAAATCATTTCTAATGTGGCATCTTCTGATAACTGAACAGTCCAGTTTTCGCCAATCTTGGGCAATGAGACTTCATTCGTTGCAAGTGTTGAAATTTTTTCCTTTGCCAACATAGTTGTATCTTCAGCGTGCACTTCTATGTAATTCAACATCAAGCAAACGCAAAATAAATGAATTAAAATTTTCATTGTGAAATTAAAAAATTTCACTACGTGGTCTCCAAAAAAGAGAGACTTTAGTCTCTCCTGTAAAATCTATTCAATAAAAGCAGACTCTACTCCGCGTAAACGTACTTGGCCGCTTCTCGCTTAGAAAGGTGATATTTATCTGAAACCTTTTCAATAATCTGCTCATCTGTTTGTCCAAATTCTCGACAAACTTCTATCAAGGCTTTGATTCCTTCCAGACGTCCTTTCTGGATTCCTTCCTCAACAAGTTCTTCCATTATTTTGCACATTTCTTTTTCTCCTTTTGTATTGTTTTTTAAAAAATTCATTCTCTCAGCAAGCACATCGTAGTGCATCTTCGAGGGATCTGGCTCTCTGAAGTCGCTCATCAGCCAGCCAAGAGGATCATCCCCTGTATAAGCTCCATTGACGTAGATGATATGGGAACCATCTCCCAAGGGCTTGCCGTTCTTTATATTGACCCTGTCAAAGATGTAGAGCGGCTCTCCCTCTTTGAATATATCTTCCTCGGTGATAAAGATTGTATAGCTGTCTTTGAGTTCTGAGTAATCTTTTCCCTTATCCAGCATCTCTGTATCCATCAGCGCATTGTAAATACGGAGCCGTTTAGGATGCGCTCCTTTGCTGTCTCGCTGGATCTCAATGTTGTATTGCTTGCCGTCCTTATCTGACGCGATAACATCCAGACAGATCGAATGACCTTTGAGGTTCTTATATTCCTTGCTGATGTCGAAGCTTATTACCTCTAAATCATCCCGCTGCAAAATGACTCTCAGCACCAGCTCAACAGCAGGTTTGCAATCCTTGAAGACACACTTCATCAGCGTGTCATCCATCATCCGCATCTGCTTCAGCTTTTGGCGGTATTTCTCGTACTGTTCCGGTGAGATCTTGCCCATTCTAATCTCTTTTGAGAGAGTTCTTTCTCCATCCGGCTTCTTGGCCGGTGGAACGTAAAAGTAAGGTATCAGATATTTTACCAAAGCGCAAGGCCGATATTCAGAAACCCCGCATTCTGAAAAAGACCCCAATTCCCGTCCCCACAGGTGTCCCAATCTGGTGCCCAATTTAGTGCCAAAAAACAGCTAAAAACACCCATACACAAGCACGCACACAAGGTAGTCATTTTTTTAAAAAATTTTCTATTTTCTTTGTAACATATTGATTTTCAAGGGAGGTTAAGACCGAAAAAAGACAAAAAAAATGGTGGGTTGGCAGGGATTTGAACCCTGGACCAACGGCTTAAAAGGCCGCTGCTCTACCGCTGAGCTACCAACCCACCTCGGGGATCGCCGCTTGCGCAAACGACGGGGAAAGGATAATCTGACTTGGCCTAAAGTGCAAGAAGTTTTATGCTTTCTTTTGCTTTTCCTGGCGGAAATGTGGTTTCCGCAGGCAGGGTTTTGTTCAAAACAGGTGCAAACGTCATGGGTCATCAGGAATCGTATCAGCATAATGAGGCTTACGCGGAGTTTCTATCCGGGTGGGATATCCATTTTTATTCCAAGTATATAGATACATTAGCCGCCGGAGTAGTTTCCCGACAGGACAGTTCGGCGGCGGCCAGACGTGTTCTGGATGCGGGCTGCGGTGTGGGACAGGTGGTCCTGAAGTTGAAGGAACGCGGTTTTTCGGCGTATGGGGTGGATGTTTCCGAATCGAATATCGCCCGCGCTTCCAAGCATTCGCCGGAGTGCGTGGTCTATGACGGGCATCATTTGCCGTTTGAGGATGGCTTTTTCGACGCGGCCGGCGCGCTGAATGTGCTGGAGCATGTGGAGGAGCCGGAGGAGTTTCTCCGCGAGCTGGTTCGTGTGGTCAAGCCGGGCGGCCGACTGGTGGTTTCTTCTCCTAATTTTCTGCGGGTGCTGGGATTCCGTGATTATCATCCCCGGATGCGCGGGATCGGCAATAAACTGCACAACTGGCAATGTCTGTGCCAACTGCGCCGTCAGATCCGCCGGGATCCCGATTCCGTTCGGTTTGAGAGGATGCCGCCTATCGTCAAGGAGCCTTTCACGCCGGATGATGACGCGATCGTGGTGACAAATCCCCTGCTGATCCGCTTTTTCCTGGAACGATACGGCTGCCGGGTAGGATCGGTGGTCTGCACGGATCGGTATGTAAACCCGCTGGCGGAATTCTGTCTGAATGCGACGCCTCTGCGCTATGTGATGTTCAACGGGTTCGTGACCGCGACCAAGCTCTAGCGCGTTAAAGCTCCACCGCGCAGCTCTTCTGGATCGATTCCAGTGCCGCGAAGGTCAGACGCATTGCCTGGCGGGATTGTTCGTAAGGCAGCGGATGCGGTGTTTCGCCCTTGATGTATTTCAGCCAGGCCGCTACTTGTTCCGCGTGGCCTTTGGAGGAGCCTTTGGTGGTCTCGCATTTGCGCCGGCGGTAAATGTCCAGCCGCTGATAATTATCCAGTTCACCCACCAGTCCCGCGCCGAAAACGGTCACTCTCTCTTTAGGATAAGTAGAATCACCCTCCGCGGAGTAGATCAGCTGTCCGCTGGAACCGTCCTCGAATGAAACCTGCGCCGTGATGCTGTCCGGGAACGGCAGCGCGCCTTCCGCAGGCCAGGCCGTCTGAGCAAAGACCCGAACCGGTTTGCTGTCAAAAAGCCAGCAGAAATAATCAAAGAAGTGGCACGCTTCGCCCAGGATGCGTCCGCCGCTTTCCGCGAAATTGGCATACCAGTGCTTGGGATCGAGTTTGCCGGCCATCACACGATAGACCGCGCTCTTGGGTCCCGGCGCGGCACTGACGGCTTGTTTCAGCTTGACCGAAAGCGGCGCGAAACGACGGTTGAAACCGACTTGAACACTGCCGCCGTTCCCGGCTGCCATCGCTTCATCTATCTGTGCCAGTTCCTCCAGGGTCAGGCAAAGCGGTTTTTCTACAAACACCTGCATTCCCGCGCCCAGTGCTTTGAGCGTGATCGGAGCGTGCAAGTGATGCCGTGTAGCGATCACGACCGCGGCAGAAGTTTTTTCTTTTAAAATGTCATCCACGTTCGTTGAAGCATTCCTGAACCCGAATTTGTTCTTCACGTGGTTCGCGCTCAAGGCTGTCTGGTTCACGATCGTACCCAGCGGGATATTTCCCTGGATATGCGGCAGCAGCATCGTGCGGGCAAAATTCCCCGCTCCCACTACATGAAGACACTGCACGGGCGTTTTCAGTTTCGCGCTTCCCGCGGTCGTCTTCAAATCTTTGGCTCCGGCCGGAACGTTCCCGGCATGCTTTTCGGCCTCACCGTATTCCAGGACCACGCCAATCTCCTTGGAGTCCGGTTTCAGCAAGTCCTGATAGATCGCCAGCGAGTCCTCAAATTTCACCCGATGCGTAGTCAGCGCCTCCAGGTTCAATTTACCGGCGGACATCAGCGCCAGACACGCTTCCAGATTCCGCTGCTCGGTCCAGCGCACATACCCGATGGGGTAATCGCTTCCGCCCCATTCATAAGAGGGATCATAGCGCCCCGGCCCGTAAGAACGGGAATAGCGGACTTCCACCTCTTTTTCGTAATAAGTCTTCCAGGCCAAATCGGTCTTCGTATTGCCCACGATCACCAGTCGGCCACGGTCGCGCAGGATCTCGATGGCTTGTTCGATGGGACGATTGCTCTGGGTACCGGTGCAAAGATAGACCTTGTCCACTCCGTAACCGTTCGTCCAGGAACGCACTTCGTTTGCCAGATCGCCGGAGGAGACAAACCGTTCCGCCCCCATCGCGAGAGAAAACTTTTCCTTGGCCTTGACCAGATCCACCGCCATCACCCGGATGCCGTTCGCGTGGAGCAGCGCGGTCACCAGCAGTCCGATCAGTCCCTGCCCCATCACCAGCACTTGCTCACCCAGCTTGGCATCACCCTGGCGCACGGCCTGCAGCGCAATGCTCAGCACCGTGGAATAAGCCGCCATCCAGCCCGGCACATTCTCCGGGATCTTGGCCATCAGCAGATCCGGCATGGCGATGAACTCCGCGTGATTCGCACATTCGGCCCCGGCGCAAGCCACTCGGTCTCCCACCTTCAGACGTGTATTCCCGGCATCCACAGCCACGACTACACCGGCCGCGCTGTAGCCCAGCGGCGTGGGCGATTCCATCCGGTTGCGCACTTTTTGCAGAGCGCTCTTCCAGCCCAGGTTCCGAACGGTCTCCAGCACCTTTCTGACTTGATCCGGGCGAGCCATCGCCTTTTGGATCAAATTCATTTTGGCCTGTTCCACCTTCATCTTCTCGGTTCCGATACTGATGACCGAATGGGTCACCTTCACCAGCGCACCTCCGGGCGGCGGCACCGGCACCGGCACCTCTTGTATCTCTAAACGGCCATCCTGGTATTGAGCTATCTGCTTCATAAAAAATCTTAAAATTACGATGAAACTTCTTCTGTCGGGGCTGGTTCTTTCTGCGGGACCGGATCATCATCCGTGATCTGCAGATCCCCGTTCAGTATTTTTTGAAAAACAGTCTGCCGCACATGCCACAGCCAGCACACACACACCGCCATCGGCACCAGCGCGCACAGTACGAACATATAATGCAGCCGGGAACTGAAATAGAAACAAAGCGGCTGTAAATTCCCAAAGACGATCACCCCCGAAACAACCAACTGGTACAGGAACAGTACCAGCATCAGTATTGCCGCCACCAGACTGTTAAAGATCATGAACACTCCGGCCTCATTTCGTCTTTCGACCGAGTCACACATCCCCACCAGCTTATACACCACGCCGCTCAGTACGATCAGACTGTAGAGCAGCACTAAACAAAGCAGGAACACCATCGTCCCAAAATAACTGAACGCATAACGCCCCAGCCTCAGTATCTGCGCTCCCGGAGCTTGCGAAAACCAGTAGAAAAAAGGCGACAACGCCACGATCGCGGCCAGGTACCAAACAAAAAAGCCGATCTCCTTTTGGAAAAGCTGATTTCCCACACGCGAACGCTTCAGCAGGATCATTCCATACATCGCAAGCGCCGCAGTGCAAGTTGTCGGCAGTATCCCGATCATATCCAGACGCCCCATGAAGAACATCTTCCAGTAATCCGTGAAAACCGTCTGCACCGCAAAAATCAAATACAACGGGATAGCCCACAGCAATATCGAAACACTTCGGTACAGCAAGGATATCTTCTGAGCGTCTTCGCTTAAAGGTGCTTGTTCTTTCTCTTCTATCGGATTCATGACATTCTCGGAGCTTACAAAGTTTTTATTCTCCGGCGGGCTGGGTGCCTCTAACCTTTACCCAGACGGGATTTTTCAATAGGACATCCGGGAACGACCCACTTGCCTCCGCATGCCGCGGATTCATAAAGAGCGGTCAATATCGCGATATCCTTGCGGCCTTCCTCTGCTTCCATCAGAGCGGGGCGATTCAAACGAACCGCCTCAATGATATCCGCCAGGAACGGGGTATGCCCCCGGCCATATACATTCGGGACATCCTGTGAATACTGAGTCTTGATCTGCTCATCTTCAGGGCGTTCTTCATCAAATTTCCAATACAGGATCTTGTTCACCGCGTGTCCGCCAATAATGACAGAGCCTTTCTCTCCCAGCAAACTCAGTGAACCTTCCAGATCTTCAGGCCGGGTCGCCACCGTGGCCTCAAAAGCTCCCAGCGCTCCGGATTCAAACTCAAAGGTTGCCAGAGCGGTATCTTCCACTTCGATATTCAATAAGCGCGTTGCGGTCTTGCAGAACATTTGCTTGATGGGTCCCATAAACCACTGAAGCAAATCCAGATGATGACTTGCCTGCTGAGACATGACTCCACCGTCCAGCAGCCATGTGCCGTGCCAGTTATCCTGTTCATAATACTTTTGATAACGGCGCCAGCGCACACGCACCGTCCCCATGACCATTTTCCCAAAACGCCCTTCTTCCAGCGCTTTGCGGGCGGCCACTACCGCCGGATTGAAACGGTTCTGCTTGATAACGAACAAACGGGCTCCCTGTTTTCTGCAAGCGGCGATCATCGCGTCACAATCGCTTACCTTTAAGGCCATAGGCTTCTCTGTGACGATATGTTTGCCATACTGCGCCAAATCAATCACGACAGGAGCATGATATCCCGTAGGAACAGCTACATTGACGATTTGGATCTCAGGATGCTCCTCCATCATCTTGTGGAAATCAGTGTACCAGGGAATATGATATTTCTCCCCCTTGGACTTTGCCTTTTCGGGATCCAGATCGCAAACGGCAACCAGTTCTGAAGGGATATTCCCTGATGTCAGTGCGCTCAGATGATTCTCAGAAACACGGCCGCACCCAATTAATCCAAATTTATACTTTTCTTCGTTCTGCATGATTGTTTTTATTTCGCAAATAGCGCAATAGTAAATTAAAGCCTACCCATAATACCGCAAAAGCCACCACTGCCAGGAAAAGCATCACGGTCAAATCCTTTCCCGATGTCTCCAGCAGACCAGCGCCAACCAGAGCACAAGGCAACGCCTCAGGTAACTGCCCGATGAGCGTCCCAAAAATATAATCTCTATTACGGACTGTAGAAAGCCCAAAAGCAAAATTTATGGCGATTCCGGGCAGCGGGACCTGTCTGGCCAGGATCACAGCTCCCAGACCTTCATCCCGAATGAATTTGCCGGTCACCGGGTATTTTTTTAAATATTTTTCGACAAAAGGCCTTCCCCCCCAGCGGACAAAGAGAAACTGCAGATAATATGCCAGCAGGGTTGCCGACACCGCATAGATAAGCCCCAGCCACCAGCCGAAAGCCATCCCGCCGATCCCGCAGAAAAGGAGCCGCGGCATTCCCGCCATAACAAGGACAGTGACTCCCAGCAAAAAAATAATGTGCCCCATCCAGCCGAATTCAACGATCTTCTGGGCACTTTCCTGCATTGATGAAACATACTCCTTAACCGGTGCGTGCAACCCGATCCCTACCAGCAGCAGTAAAAAAAGGATAAGCGCGACAGTTCTCTTGACCGGAAAACGTTTCTTTCCCTCTTTCCCAGGGGATCTGTCCATTGGTGCCTGGCGGGGGGATTCCATCATTAAAAAAGTGTTAAACCTATCGGCGGCAGTTAAATCTCATGACTTCTGCTGCCTTTGACCACACGGCTGCGGTACCAGCGCATTCCCAGACAATCTTTGATCCCTCGCCACAAACGGTTCCCCACTCCATACTTGGAAACACCGCGGGTGCGGGGACGATGATTGATATAAATCTCCTCCACGCGGTAACCCTGATATCTGAGCATCGTTGGCAAAAAGCGGTGCATCCCGTTGAAAACAGGTATCTCCCGCAAAGCCTCCCTGCGGATCGCGCGATATGTACAGCCGGCATCGGTGATCTTATCCCCGGTTATCCAGTTCCGATACGCGTTGGCGATCTTCGTGGACATTCTCCGAACAAAATCATCCTGACGTTTTCTGCGCACACCGCAAACGGCTGTCACTCCGGGTTTCATTGCTTCCAGAAACGCGGGAATATCCGCCGGATCCATCTGCTGATCCGCATCCATCGTGATCACGATCGCCCCGCGGGCATACTCCATGCCGGTAGCCTCGCCGGCGCTCTCACCCGAATTGACGGTATGCTCGATGATCCTCAGCCAGGGATACGCGCCGCGCAGCTCCTTCAGAGTGGTCAAACTCCCATCCGTGCTGGCATCGTTGACACAAATCACTTCAAACTTTTTCCCTGTAGAGGTCAAAGCTTCATCCAGCTCCTGCATCAGCGGTCCCACGTTTTCCTCTTCATTATAAACGGGGATCACAACAGATATGTCTATGTCGTCCGGTTCCATGAAATTCCGTTACTTTGATAAATACTCCTTGACCGCGTCCGCCACCGCTTCCACCTCATCTTTGCGGATGGCCGGGTGCATCGGCAGCGAAAGCATGTGCGCGCAAGCCTCTTCCGCTACGGGGAAAGACCCCGCCCCCTGATTGAAGCGGCTGTAGGCTTTTTGCAGTGAAAGCGGCATCGGATAATGTACACCGCTGTCGATGTTTCTTGTTTTCAAAAAATTCTGTAATCCATCCCGATCAGGGACGATCACCACATACACATGATAAATAGGTTCCGTGTTAGGTAATACCTTGGGAACGGTAATATTCTTCACTCCCGCAAAAGCTTCATCATACCAGCGCGCGGCTTCTCTGCGAGCCGCGTTCCACTGATCCAAATGCGGCAGACATACATTCAGCAAAGCGGCCTGAAGTGTATCCAAACGAGAATTGATCCCTTCAAACTCATGTTCGTATTTCTGCATACGTCCATGATTAGAGAACATCCGCATCCACTTCATCTTCTCCGGATCTTTCGCGGTGAATGCACCGCCATCGCCAAAACCGCCTAAATTCTTCGAGGGGAAAAAGCTGAACGTGGCAGCATCACCAAATGTTCCCACATACCTCCCATCATATTTCGCGCCTTGCGCCTGCGCGCAATCCTCGACCAGCGGCAGTCCATGTTTCTTAGCAATAGCAAGCATGGCATCCATATCCACCGGCTGACCGTATAAGTGAACCGGCAGCAAAGCCTTAGTGCGAGGGGTAATCTTCTTTTCCACCTCAGACGCGCTCAGGAAAAAGTATCCGGGCTCCAAATCACAAAAAACAGGAGTCGCGCCGCAGAGCGTGATCGCCTCAGCTGTTGCGATCGCCGTATGGACCGTTGTGATGACCTCGTCCCCTTCTTTGACGCCTAACCCCTTTAACACCGAGAAAATTGCACTCGTTCCACAGGCGGCGCCGCAAACTTCGCGGACTCCCATCCACTTGGCCATATTGGCCTCAAAATCTTTAACCTCTTTACCCCCAATGTAAACACCTCCATCAATCACACGTGCCGCAGCTTCAAGAAGATCTTTGCGGATCGGCTGATGAAAGCGGTTAATATCAACAAATTTTATACGTTCCATACCGGATTGGATTTTCCAGGCATTCCCTATGCAGAGCGGGAACTTGCCCCTAAGCGCTCCTTTTTACTCTTTTTTCAATAAAATTCAAGCATTTAGAAGAAATAAAATACGATCGGTCACTCAGCCGGGATTTCTCCTCTATGTTCTCTATCTGCGTTGCCTTATTTTTTCGGAGACATCCCGTTAATATTTAGTGACAAAAATCCTCTCTCTCTTCATAATGAGCGGGGTTTGTTATAAACAACAAACGGCAAAATCTATCATAATGGAATTTGAATATGTTCACAGAAAATAAGAGTCATTCTTTTGGACAGTTTTTTAGTTTATTTACTGCTCTGTGCAGTGTTATCCTGGCAGCATCCGCAAACGCTTTTGATTTTGAATATATAATTCAGGATGAGTCTGTTATCATCACTGAATACACTGGCAGCGATGAGGATGTGATCGTTCCCGGAACGATCGAGGATCTGCCGGTAACAGCCATCGGACAATGGGCATTCAGCCGCAATAATGATCTAATCCATGTCACTCTGCCTGAAACGATAACAAGCATAGGAATGGAGGCGTTCTCCTATTGTCGAAACTTGGAATCTGTGCTGCTGAGTGATTCTCTCCGCGAAGTGGAAGGATATGCGTTTTACGGATGCAACCGTCTGTTGGAAATCAACTTGCCTGAAACCGTCACCACAATCGGCGATTATGCCTTTGCCGGCTGTCTCAGTCTGACCCAGATGACTCTGCCCCCGGAAGTGAAAACGATCGAAAAAGGAACATTCTTTGAATGCAGCAACTTAGAAACCGTTGTCATTGAAAATGCCGTCACGGAATTGAAAGAGAGATGTTTTGAAAGATGCTCCTCCCTGCTCCGGATCCATATCCCGGCCGCGGTTCAGACAATTGCGGAAGACGCTTTCACTTATTGCGGCAATCTGGAAGAATTCACCGTGGATGCCGATAACGAAAATTTCACGACCATGGACGGTTCACTCTATAATAAGGAGCTGAATACCTTGTATTTCTGTCCTGGCGGCAAAGTGGGAACGTTTGATCTACCGGCCCCGATCACAACTATAGGTGCCGGTGCTTTCCTGGGCTGTATTCATCTGACAGATTTCAATGTGGACAGTGAGAACCCCAATTTCAGCAGTGTGGAAGGTATCCTTTACAACAAAGAAGGCACCATTCTGCTGGTCTATCCGGCCGGCAGACTGGGACCGCAAATCATCCCGGACGGCACTATCTCCCTGGCCGATCACTCCTTCAACAGTTGTGCTCAGGCTCCTTTCTTCATTTTCCCGGCAACACTGACCTCTATTGGCAGCCACGCGTTTTGGTACTGCAGCAGCCTTACCAGTCTTGGTTTCAACGGCAACGCCCCGGAGATTATTGACGATATTTTCTATGGAACATCCTCTCTTCTTGTGATTTACAGCAGATCTGAAACAACCGGGTGGGAAAAGAGCTTTTCCGGTCATTCAGTACGCGCCAATTCTGTGGATCAAATCGTTACCTTGAATGAGCTGAAAGAAAGCATACTTCCCTACGGATCAAGGGACTTCACCCTTTCTGCGAAAAGTGATGCCAGTTTCGGTCTGAACTATTACAGCACCGATCCGAATGTGGCTACCACCCAAAGATATCAGGTACACATCACCGGTGCCGGAATGACGACTTTCTACGCTTATCAAACCGGCGGTTCCCGCAATCAGATAAACTACTTCCCCGCTATCTCCAATCCGGTCACTCTGACGGTCACCCCGCTGGAAGCGACCATCACTGTGGAAAGTTTGGAACAACTTTGCGATGAAATCGTGGAACCTTTCGGCTATGAAGTGGAAGGACTCATCAATGGTGACACTTTACAGGGAGAACCCATTTACCTGGTCGGCGGAGTCGCTTTGGAAGATTTGGTTTATCCCCTGACTCCCGGCCTCTATCCTCTGAGCGTGGGCGGTCTCTATCACAACGGATACAATATCCAAATCATCGAAGGCACCCTGAACGCGCTGCCGGTAAAAGATCCGGAGGTCGCTGTCAAAGATGTTGTAAAGGATGAATTTGGCAATGTAAAGGCGATCATTCTCACCTTTTCGGGTACGCTGCAGATCAGCAAAGATGACGGTGCCACCTGGGAAGACCTTATGGATGATGACAGCGCGGATTACCGCTTTGAAACTGAAGGCTGTCCTAAAGCGCTTTTCAGAGCAGTCGTTAATCGATAAATGCTGTATCAAATCCTCAAGACCTTTGGCGTGATCAGGCTGCTGAACCTGCTCAAGCTGAAGAAGGTTGTCTCCATCGTCGTTCTGCTGGGGACGCTGACTTCGTGCTGGCCTCCCGCTCAAAGTCTTGTGGCCGTCATCAGTCTGACGGATCCGGTCAAACTGGCAACTCTGGAAAAACGCGGCGCGAATCCTCGTGTGAACAAGGTGGTCTATTGGCTCAATGCCTCCGATGAATGGCACGTCCCCTCTAAATACATCACCTACACGGCCTTGTTCATCAACGGAACCCACGGGGATCATGGCAAGCTCACAGCGGAAATGATCCTGCATAATTTAAAAACCGCTCGCAATCTGGGGCTTTTGACAGAGAAAAATCAGAAAAAACTCAAGAACGGCAAAGCGGCCACTATCACACGCGGGCCTTATGAAGGAGAAACAGTTGAGATAGACCATGTTATCCCTGTCAGCATCGCACCGGAGATCGGCAATGACTTTGCTAACCTGGAAATGCTGCCCAGCAGTCTCAACCGCAGCAAATCCGATCAGGTGGGCGAACGTCAGCTGACGTATGCCAAAAAACTGCTCGATGCCGGGGTGCTTTCCGAAGATTCCTACCAAAAACTCCACTACAAGGCATTGCGACAATAAGTTTAAGAAAACTCTCGACTTAGAATAGTTTTTTTAATTTAATAATGGGCGTGAAAGCCGAAATGTAACGGCTCATTTTTTAAAGATTTATAAAGAGAAAGGATCAAGTATGTTGTTAGGTATTATCGGTACTATTGGTTTACTGATCGCTATTTTGGTTGTGTTCATCGCGATCATCGTCGCCATCGCGCTTTTTGTGATGGTCATTTATAACGGACTGGTCGCCTTGAGGCAGACGGTTCGGAACGCCTGGGCTCAAATCGATGTTCAGCTGAAACGCCGTCATGATCTGATCCCCAACCTGGTCAACACCGTCAAAGGATATGCCGCTCACGAAAAAGAAACTCTGGAACGTGTGATCAATGCCCGCGCACAGGCTACCAGTGCGAAACTACCGGCGGAAGCGATCGCCGCGGAAGGCAAGCTGAGCAACGCCCTCGCACGGCTTTTGGCTGTGGCGGAGTCCTATCCCGATTTGAAAGCCAACCAGAACTTCCTGGCCTTGCAGGAAGAGCTGGTCAGCACTGAAAACAAGATTTCCTTCGCGCGTCAGTTCTATAATGACAGCGTCACGCGCTACAACACCAAGATCGAGATCTTCCCCAATGTACTTCTGGCCGGTATCCTGGGGTTCAAACCGGAAGTTCTTTTTGAAACTACCGAAACCGAAAAACAGGCTCCACAAGTCCAGTTCTAAGAATCATGTTTACCCCCTCTGATTTTTTAGATCTCCAGCACTGCACGCATTCAGATCTGTTCGCGGACTGCACTTATGTATGGGATGCACTCAAAAAATTAAAGGCTTATTTTAACAACCATTCCTTCGGCCATTCCGGTTCCTTCACACGTATCGGTAATCCTTACATTGACTCGAACGTGATTATCGGTGATGACACCCTGATCGAGGACGGAGCTATGATCCTGGGTCCGGCGATCATCGGCAGCCACTGTCATATCCGGCACGGTGCTTATATCCGGGATCACGTCCTGATCGGAAACAGCTGTGTCATCGGCAACGCCTGTGAAGTAAAGCACTCCATCCTTCTGGACGGATGCGAAGTCCCCCACTTCAATTATGTCGGTGATTCCATTCTGGGAGTCAAAGCCCATCTGGGCGCGGGAGTCAAAATCTCCAACGCCAAGCTGGATCAGAAAAGCATCTGTGTCAAAGCCCAAGGAAGAGAAATAGAAACCGGATTGAAAAAATTCGGCGCGATCATAGGAGACTACGCCCAGATCGGCTGCAACGCGGTGCTGAATCCCGGCAGTCTGATCGGCAGGAGCAGCAGGATCTATCCCTGCGTGAGTTGGAGAGGTTTTCTCCCTCCAGAGAAAATCGCAAAAGAAAACCAGATTTTTGATTTGATATGAAATTACTTGTTACCGGAGGATCAGGCTTCATCGGTTCAAACCTGATCCGTCACATCATCAACAACAGCGAGATCGAGCTGCTCGTGAACATGGATTGTCTCACCTACGCGGGACATCCGGAAAACTTAGCCGGTGTGGATCAAAACCCCAAGTATCGTTTTGCGAAAGTGGATATCCGCGACCGCGAAGCCGTTGCTAAAACGATCCGTGACTGCGGCATCACCCATGTCATGCACCTGGCCGCCGAATCCCATGTGGACCGCTCTATCAGCGATCCCGGAGCTTTTGTCCATACCAATGTAACTGGTACTTTCAATTTACTGGAAGCCTGCCGCGGTCTGTGGCAGGATAACTTTGCCGCTCACCGCTTCCATCATATCTCGACCGATGAGGTTTACGGTACACTGGGCACGACGGGGTACTTCACCGAGACCACTCCTTACGCTCCCAATTCACCCTACTCCGCCAGCAAAGCTTCCAGCGACATGATGGTGCGCGCGTATCATCACACCTACGGGATGAATACCGTGATCACCAACTGTTCCAACAATTACGGGCCTTATCAATTCCCGGAAAAACTGATCCCGGTGGTGATCCAAAGTCTGCTTCATGGCAAGCCGGTGCCGGTCTATGGCGACGGCAAGAACGTGCGCGACTGGCTCTATGTGGGCGACCACGCTCATGCGCTCTGGACCGTTCTGACAACGGGCAAAGCCGGTGAAACATACAATATCGGCGGACACAATGAATGGGCCAATATCAACATCGTCCAGCTTATTTGTGATCTGGTGGACGATTATCAAAAACAGCCCCAGGGAACCTCCCGCAAGCTGATCCAATTCGTCAAAGACCGTCTGGGGCACGACCGCCGCTATGCCATTGACGCTTCCAAGATCCAGCGCGAACTGGGCTGGACTCCCGCTCATACCTTTGAACAAGGCATCCGCGAGACCGTCCACTGGTATCTGGAGCATCAGGACTGGGTCAAAGCGGTCACCAAACAAGCCTGATCCCGTTTGCTCGTTTCCATTATCATCCTGAATTATAATGGAGCCCGCTGGATGCGATCCTGTTTGGATTCAGTGCGGGCACAGAGTATTTTTGATCAAACCGAAACGATCGTTGCCGACAATCAATCCGGAGACGGCTCCGATCATCTCAGCGAAGAGATACTTTCCGTCTGGCCGCCGGGCCATGGACGCTTCATCCAAAACGGCGGCAACTACGGCTACTGCAAGGGCAATAATCTGCCCGCTAAAGAAGCGCGTGGCAAGTGGCTTTTCTTCCTCAATAATGACGCACGTCTGGAACCGGACACTCTGGAAGTCCTGATCCGTGAAGCGGAAAAACGCTCCGCCACAGCCGCCACGCCGCGCGTGCTGGATTATGATTCCGACCACTTTCAAAGCCTGGGCGCGGGCGGATTCGATCTCTTCGGATTCCCGACACAGCGGCTCGATTTTCCCCAAACACGGGAAGTTCTCATGCCCGAAGGCTGTTCTTATCTGGTGCTCCGCAGTGAGTTTGAACGTCTGGGCGGATTCGATGAAAACTTTTTTATGTACGCGGACGAGCTGGATCTTTCCTGGAGGATATGGCTGACCGGAGGCCGGTGTCTGGGGATCCGTGAAGCTGTCCTGCACCATCGGGGCGCGGCTGCTGTCAATGCCGCCGGAGGAGAGAAAATCGTGGAGTTCCGCACCAGCGACACGAAACGCTTTTATGCCAACAGAAACAATTTGATGGTGCTGCTGAAACAGGGCGGATGGCTGATGCGTCTGACGGCTTTGCTGCAAATGTGCTGGCTTATTTTGGAGGGACTGGCCGGAGTCCTTCTCCTGCGCCGCTTATCCTTTTTCAAGAATACGGTTTGGAACGTGCTGAAAGATGTTCGCCGTCTTCGGCCTCATTTGCAAAGTGAACGTAAACGGCTGGCTCCTCTGCGGCAGCGATCTGATTTCTGGATGGTGCGTCACTTTCTCCGCGCGCGGCTGAACCGCTGGGATGAATTCTTGAGGATACGCCGTTTTGGAATGCCGAAAGTCACCGGCGATACACGTCCCCGTTCTTAGGAATTTTTTGCTTTCAGCACGTACATGGCTGTGTCGGCCAGCAGCGCGGGACCCTCTTCCTTGCCTACACCCAGATACCGGTATTCTTCCACCAAACGATCCAGCATTTTCGGATCTTCTATATGTTTTCCGTTTTGGAGGAATTCTCTGCGCTCGATCTCAGCATCTACGCTTTTAGCAAATTTTTCAAACTGTGACAAGGTGATCGAACGGCAGCGAGGCTCACCGGACAACAATGTATGCCCCATTCCTTTGCCTTTCATCGCGTTGATGCGGTTTTCCCAGTAACCGGCGTTCTCAAAGGAAATGATGGCGCGTTTGCCCACACGCAGCATTTCCTTTACCACGGCGACCGGGTTATCCAGGTAACCGATCGTCTGGCTCAAAATGACATAATCGAATTCCCCTTCCGGATAGTCTCTCAGCCCTTCTTCGATATTCCCCTGACGCACGGACAAGCCTTTGCTGATGCAGGCGCGAACATTTTTTTCGCAAAGATCCACGCCGCGGGTCTTGGCTTTTTTCTCGTGTGAAAGTCGTTCGATCAGTTCCCCGGTACCGCATCCCAAGTCCAGGACTCTGCAGCCGCTGGGGATGATATCCAGGATCAGATCATGATCCTGACGTTTCTCCGGGTGCTGGAGATCCGGCCGGGTCGTTGCCGCGACACTCTCCGGATGCGTGACCGATTCCAGAAAATCACGGGTCAATTCGCTCAGTTTCTCCACTTCCAGCAGGAATGAATCATGTCCGTAGTTGCTCTCGATCTCCACATAAGTCGTATCGATCCCGTTGCGGAGCATCGCGCTGGCCAGGTTCACCGACTGCACAGGCGGAAAGAGCCAGTCTGAAGAATAACTGGCGAGCAGGACACGCT
>JAEEGH010012367.1_pt1 | contig 19161 bp, 11 predicted proteins | sample 9134181 | NCBI WGS metagenome assembly JAEEGH01 (sample SAMN16246544, study PRJNA631951) | gut metagenome | biome: gut microbiome; feature: rumen; material: DP-attached | host: Bos | place: Iran: Karaj | collected 2018-10 | reverse complement strand
TCCCTCATGAACTTCAACAAATGCTTTGAGTTCTCCAATGGGGAGTATTTCAGCCTGCCTGTTGGAACCAATGATTCCAGACAGGCGGATGTGATTGTGGTGTATGAGACCTACGACAGCACTGCGGAGAACGCCCTGTGGCAACTGCAGATAGACTCCGCCAGGCGTGTGGGTCAGACTACCCAACGCATACTGAACGACAACGGGCAAATCATATATGACAGCATAAACAGAATGAAGCCCGTCATCAACTATTTGGCTCAGTCGTGGCGCACAACGGAGACAACTTTTCCTATGCTGACACTTTGCATGGCGGATTCCCTGCCTTTAAATGGCAAGATAGCGGAGGCGTTGTATTTCGACCACCGCATCAGCGACACCGCTGTCATTCAGTGGATTAGCTATTTAGCCGTGAAATATGGCATCACCCTGGCGCAGACGGACTACCTTGATAGCCGTAAGAATGTGATATGGGATTGCACAAATTATCCGGACTATTGCGGTACCATTGCTGGTATGGGCAGAGATGACAGCACGGGATTGTATCAAAAGCAAACTTATTTCGCTGATGGACAAATCATAATGGGCATTGACAGTTTGGCCAATACCAATGAGGAGAATCCTGCAATTATTGCCGATGGGGATTTCCTTATCATGGGAATGCAAACATTTGACAATGAAGAAAACGCTGGCGACTCAATTCCCCTTCTTGAAGATTCGACGAACGAGCGAGAGGAGAGCCAAGCATGCTTGAGTTCTCCCGAGCGAGAAGGAGAAGGGGGGCAAAGCCCCCAACGGGTGGCCGAAGGCCGGGGTAGTGATGGAACTGCACCATGGCCCATTTCTACTCTATACACCCAAGACGGCTACACCTACGAGGTCATTGGCCGCAGCATGATGCAGGCCACAGGGGATGTCTCAACATATAACACAATCCTGTGTCTTGACACTAATGCCGTGCAGGACACTGTTGTGCCTGTGTTGCTGATAGACCGAAGCGGCAGTGGCGAATTCCTCGCATGGGAGATGGATATGGTATGGCCGATTATAAATGACAGCCTTGGGTATTTTGTGTACGACAATATTTATTGGGACACCGACCTGAACGGCAGAGATGCGTTCTGTTTTGCTGTCCGTATGCCAGAAGAGGAACCAACCCCCAGAATGGCCACAGACGATACCTTTCCCCTTCTTTTAGAAGGGGTGGCCGAAGGCCGGGGTAGTGACGCGGATGTCACGGCGAAGCCGCACCTTAATGAGGAAAAGCGTAGCCTCCAACAAGTACCCGAAGTCCACCCCTCCTCCACCTACCGTCTGTTACCCAACCCCAATCACGGGCGGTTTACCGTGGAGATTAACTACTCTGACCCACAGGATGTTATAGTGACAATATACGATTCTGATGGGAAAAAAATACAGGTGATGAGTGGCAAGGGGCAAAGCAACTACCGCTTTGAGGGACAGATGGAAACATCGGGACACTATCTGATTGACATCATTTCCGCAAGTGAGCGAAAGCAGCTGAAGATGGTGGTGAACAATTAACAATTAACAATTAACAATTAATAATTAATAGCTGGCAATTAATAATAGTTAATGGCTAAAAATTAAAGGATAATATGGGAGAATTGTTATGAGACAGTATTTTTTGATGATAATAGCGGGTTTGGTGGCAGTGATTATGGGATTATTCACCATACCTTTTCAGGGTGCAGGGGACAGAGGTCAGGGGACAGGTGCAGAGACGCGATACACTGCGTCTTTACAACCAACGTGTATCACGTCACAACAACCGGTATATGCCGTTGATTCCGCCTTAGGTAATCCGGCAATCCGTGTATCCAATCCCGTCCCAAAATCCAATTCCGGTTCTGAACCTGGACCAGAGCCGAATTCCGCCCCGGCTCCGCTGCCGTTACTGCCACCGGAGGCCATGACGGAGGTTTCGCCGTCACAATTGCCGCCCCTGGATGCGGGTATGGTGAATGTGACGGGCGATGCACAATTGACAATGCATAATGCACAATTGACAATGCATAATGCACAATTAACAATGCACAATGTACAATTGGGTGGTGGTGGAGCAGACGATGTTTCGCAGGCAGGTGGTTACCGCATGGTATTGCTTTCTGCCAATTCCGAGTACCAGATTACGATTCCCTACGACCCATCATTGTTGCCGCAGGGATTTACCGAGGATGACATACAGACCTACGTTTATGACCAGCAGTATCACCGTTGGGTGGCTATCCAGCGTGATTCTGTGAATATGGAGGAACTGCTAGTATGCTCGCGGTTCAGACCATGGGAGAAAGCTTTGCCAGGAAATCAGGAAGACATGAGTAATCCGCAGGATGTGCTTGCACAGGTGCAGGGCATGATGTCCATGAATGCGCAGGGCGACGGCGGCGGTGACTCCCCGCTGGACTTCATCAACGCGGTGCTGAAGACCCCTGAGATGCCGGAGACCTCGGCCTACACACCTACGAGCATCAAGGAGCTGAAAGCTGCTGACCCGTTGGAGGGGCTGACCCTGATGCAGCCACCCACCGCCAACAACAGCGGCACAGCGAATATGAGCTATCCCATTGAGATACCCGCTGGGCGGCAAGGCATGCAGCCCAACTTGGCGCTGACCTACAGCAGCGGTGGCGGCAACGGTTGGCTCGGTGTGGGATGGGACATCTCCATTCCCTCCATCACGGTGGAGACAAGATGGGGAGTGCCAAGATACGACAGTGAAGAGGAAAGCGAGGTGTATGTGTACGAGGGTGAGCAGCTGGTGTCAAAGGATGCCAATGGCGAGTTCCGCAAGATGCGCCATCGTACCAACGAGTATCTTCAGAGACAATCGGGCCATGTGCAGTTCTGGCCCCGCAAAAACGAAGTATTCGACAGTATTGTACGTCATGGGAGTGGACCTGACAGTTATTGGTGGACAGTGACCCACAAGAACGGGGTGACGGACTATTATGGGAAAAGGCATGGGATGCAGGCGGCGGATCATGGCAGTGTGCTTTGTGATCCTACAACAAACAACATAGCCCAATGGATGCTGACAGAGAGCGTTGACCCTTTCGGAAACTGGGTTCGTTATTATTACAGTAAAGAGCAGCATGAAAGTGTTGCAAGTAATCCGGTCTTAAATTATGGAACACATGTATATATCGACAGTATTGTCTATACGGGTTATGACACTGTAAGCGGGAAATACTCTGTGAAATTCAACAGGGATGATGGAAGAAAGGATGTCATCACGAATGGACGTTATGGTTTTAGGGAGGTGACAGCATCTACTTTATGCAATGTGGAAGTGCTCTTTGGGGAGGAAATCCTCCATAGGTATTATTTTGTGACAGAAAACTGCAGGGAGAGCAGTTACAAGACCCGTCTTACCGATTTGGTAAGGATGGACCCTCCTATACAGGATGCGGGTTGCAATAATATTTTGGATCCTTCCTATTGGATAGAAGAAGATGAGGGAACAGATATTGAGGGCTCATTTGGCAAAGCCAATATCATGCGTTACAATTTTTCATATTATGATTATCCTGATGATGATACACTTTTTGGTGGAGCTGTTGAAATTGACAATCTGGTGGATGATTATATCCAGTCGTCTTTTGATGACGGTGCGCATGCGGCAACGGCATTGGGGGCGACATCCAGCAAGGATTGGAGTGTTGGGGGAACTGTGTGCGTTGGTTTGGGTCCTGTTGTGGCAGCCACAAGCAACAGTGTTGGCGGAAATTTCAGTTATTCTCGTTCCCGGAGCAAAGGTTTGCTCACCCTGATAGATTTGGATGGTGACGGTCGTTCCGACAAGGTATATAAGCGGGGAGGTGTGGTATATTACCGTAAGAACATTGCGGATGACGAGTATCGTTTCCATTATGGTAACGAAATTGAATTACAAGGAGTCTCTGATTTTCTGGATGTAGTGGGTAATACACCGTCATTTGGTGTGCAGGGACATTTTGCGGTATTTAATGTGAATGGCGGAATACCTGTCACGGCTTCCAATACCAAAGTTTATTTTTCGGATGTCAATGGGGATGGTCTTCCGGATATTGTGACAGACGGAGGGGTTTTATTCAACAATATAGACAATAACGGGAATGTCTATTTTGCATCCTTTTATACTTTGGCACAGCCCAATCCTGACGACCCGGAAGATTATTCTTATGTCGTCACCTCCTCGTTCGGGGATTGTGACGGGGGCATCATCTATGACGGAGAGGTCAACGAGGACATCACCTGCGACATTGACTATGGTTATGTCACCATACCTGTTGACGAGGGTAGCCTGACGGAAGTGCTTCAAAGGCTACAAAACCAAGGTTATATCATTTCAGATTACACGGATTCCACAATAACTTTCCTTCCTTCTGATACGGTACACACCGTGGTCTCTTGTGAGCCTGAAAGCAACGAACCCGACTTGGATGCCGTGCGGGTATGGGTGGCTCCATGTACCGGAGTGATTCGTTTGGAATCCACAACATCTTTGGTCATGGAAGAGTCTGAGTCTTTCACCCAAAGCCGTCACCGCAACGGGGTGGTGTTCTCCATCCAGCATAATGGGGGAATAGACACAAGTGGTTATGCCTTGACTTCCAACACTCCTCATGTGTTTTTCAGGGACACGATACCGCAGGATGACGAGAGTGTCCATGGATTCGACTCCACATTCTTTGTCTATGAGAATGACATACTCTTTTTCCGGCTTCAGTCCAAAGGAAGCAGAACAGCCGACAAGGTGTATTCCAATCAGCACATAACGTATCAGTCGTCATGGTGCCAGGGGAAACAGTATGATTCCGACTATGATTTCGTTTTGACAGGGAACAGCTATTTCCAGGCTCCCAAAAGGGGAACGGTGACCATATCAGGCAATCTCATACGGAGAAGGACAAGTCCGGGGAGCTCATGCGTACTGAAAATAGTGAAAAACACAACAGAGATGTACTCCCTCCCAGTAAGCACAAGCAATTCAACAACGCCCATAAATAGATCCTTTGATGTCAATGCACACGACAGTGTCAAGATTCTTATTCAGTCATCGAATTTGAATATGGATTGGGGAAGTGTGTCTTTCCAGCCATTTTTACAGTTTGAGGATGATCCCACAGACCAGTCTCTTATTATGGGGGATGTTGTTTACTGCTATCCTCCTGTGATAATGAATATTGTCAATTTTTCATTTTGGCCCATACGTGACCATTTACGTTATTGGTTTGGTTCTTTGTACAATGGTTGGGGACAGTTTGCCTACAACAATAATTTCCCTAACAGTGCGAATCTTCCGATAGATGTCACAAGACTGATTATTCCAAAGGTCATCACGGGAGACACTTCTGATTTCAACCACTCCACATTGTCTTCCACCATCGATGACAGCAACTATGGTATTGATACTACAGGCTCAAGCCCGTCGTCAGACTTCACAACAGAGTCTTTGTCATCGGATATAGACAATCTGTATAATCCCTTGTCTGAAAATACGAGTTGGGTGTCTATGATACCTGACGGAGAACATGGGGCTTATATGGGTTTCGGCAACACCACCGCCATTATGGCGGATCAGATGCATAATACCCGCCAGAGGGTTGTTATTGAACAAGAAATTGATGAGAATGAGAACGATTATGATGAGAATGGTCAGTTTGTGGATGAGATTCCCGAGTATGACGATGTGATTCCGGTCAGTATTGATGGTTCCGGAGTGAAGACCATCAGAAAAAAAAGTGTATCTGTTATGGGCAATCTTGGTGCGGGTGTATCTGTGGGGCCAAACCTCTCAGTTTCACTTTCGTTGGGAGACAATGAGGTACACAGTGACTTCGTTGATTTGAATGGAGACCGTTTCCCCGACATACTGGTGAAAAACACTGCCCAATATACCATGCCATGGGGAGGTCTGGGGTCGAGAACTTATCCTGTTGGCCCGGAAAAACAAGTGTGCAAATCTATTGTTTATTCATACGGCATGACAGCTGGTGGTGGTTACCCAGACCCTTATCGCGAAGAAGGCAAGAATCCTCCGAAAAGTAAAATAGCATTTCGGGGCGCATCTTTGTCGGGCAGTTATATTGGTGGTGGTGACGAGGCCACTCTTCAGTATATGGATATAAATGGTGATGGTCTTCCCGACATGGTTACAGAGAGTGGAGATCATGTGAGGCTGAATATGGGGTATGGCTTCCAACCGGCAGAGCCATGGAATATACCTGTCCTCAGAGAAGGGACAAGCAACAGTTTCTCCGCAAGCGGTGGAATCTCGTTCAGTTACAACCAATATAGCATTGGCGGTGGTGTGGGCAAAAGTGGTTCTGAAAGTAACAGCAAATCAATTTTGATGGATTTCAATGGAGATGGACTTCCTGATATGGTGGAGATGAATGGACAGCATATTCGGGTGAAGTACAATTACGGAAATGGGCAATGGAGCCCGTCATACGACAATTTCCCCCAAGTATATGGCATTAGTGGGAGTTCAACCCACAGTACATCCAGCAGCGTTGATTTGACCGTTGGCTTTACTGTGGCTATTGTGAAGATGACTGTAGGTGTTCAGGTGTCACCATCAAACAAGAATTTCACCAGAGATGAAATTCAGCTGGCAGATGTCAATGGGGACGGATACCCTGACTTTGTGACATCTGACAGTGAAACCAGGATGTGGGTACGTTATAATAAAGCGGGCAAAACCAATCTGTTAAAAACGGTGACGAATTTTACCGGCAGTACTGTCACATTGGATTACGACATGCCTATGTCCAGCTATGAAAGGCCACAGCGCAGTTGGAATCTGGCGAGTGTGGAAGTACTCGATCCCGCCTCACCGCTTGGTGGTAACCGCCGCTTGACGACCATTGAATATGGGAGACCCAATTATGATCGCTACGAGCGCATGGATTACGGCTACGACACTGTCATTACCAAGGTGTATGATACGGATCATGGCGACACGCTGTATCGCTATACAGTGGATGTGTATGAGAACAGGAATTTCACCAAGAAAGGGGAGAAGACATACGACTGTCTGTTCAATGCCGCAGGTGACAAATATGTGGAGCATCTGTATGATGCCGTAATATACCATAGGGACGGTTATCCGTCAGTGGATGATGACGGTTTATGTGCCAATGCGGATTTGTATATAGGGGAGGAATATATAGAGACTAACTATTATGAGGGGCTTCCCTCTCCGCAAATTGTCAAGTTGGAGCAGAAACTGTATGATAACCATCGTAATATTATTCAGTACATGCATCATGGCAACCAAATCAATTTCGCTGAATATTTCACCGCTGACATCCAGTATGCCGCAAGCATCGGTCACAACATGGTGTCACTTCCTGTTTCAATTGAAGTAAAAGACAGCCAAGGGGCTCTATTACGTAAGCGGACCGCCACCTACACGCCGCAGGGCAGGCTTCTGCAATTGACGGCACACAACACTTCGGGCAACTCGCTGTATGATTTTACCTATGACTGCTATGGAAACATGGACACTGTATGGCAGCCGCAAAACAAAAACGGACAACGCCTGATGTACACCTATCAGTACGACACGCTTGTCCATATTTATCCAACGAAAGTTACCAATGAGTCTCTGGGATATTATTCAACTGCGGAGTATGACCTCCGATTTGGCAAGCCTACCAAGACGGTTGATGTCAACCAAAATGAGATGCGGTATTTCTACGACTGTATCGGAAGACTGTCAAGAGTGGTGGCTCCCAATGAGATTGATAGTCTGGTGTCCAATCCCCTTTTTTTTACTATACATTTCTATTATACGCCTCATCATTATGGGGTTTTGGACATTTTTAGATATGACCAGAGCCACCGCTTGCTCTCATGGGCGACGACAACACACTTTGACCCGCAACATCCGGACACTGCCGGCATACTCACCGTGGTTATCAGTGACAATCTTGGCAGAATGGTGCAAACCAAAAAGAATGCGGAACTGAACGGACAGTTAAAAAGGATTGTATCCGGAAAAGTTGAGTACGATTGTTTCGGCAGGATAAAAAATCAATATCATCCCAGTGTGGATACAACATCAAGAGAACATTATAATCCGTACTTTGTATCAGGTACTGAAACATCTTTTGAATACGACATGCTGGATCGCAAGACAAGAATTATTCTGCCCACACATGATACCACTTTGATGGAGTATGGCTTTGGCAGTATGGGTGGCACGACCTATTTCCGTACCACAACTACCGATGCCTTGCATAATGTGTTCACCAGCTTGACGGGCACACTGGGGCAGACTGTAAGTCAGATGGCCCCGGGCAATACGGAGACCACTTTTATATATGATGCCATCGGCCAGCTGAAACAAAGCACCGACCCTGACAATATAAGCACTTTCTATGATTACGATCTGTTCGGTCAGATGGTTCACCGTAACCATCCCGACGCAGGTGACGACAACTACTGTTATGACCAGGCCGGCAATCTGATAGCTCACACAAACTCGCTGGGAGATTCTGTCATTTACAAGTATCACTTCAACCAGTTGAGAGAAATTATTTATCCCCGCTATCCCGCCAATAATGTACATTACCAATATGGATCACTGAATGTTGCCAACCTTGCCATAAATGCAGTGGGACGGGTTGTCTATCAGGAAGACGCTTCCGGCTGGCAGAAATTTTCTTACGGCAAATTGGGCGAGGTTACAAAAAATATGCGTACCTTTGCACTTCCATGTGATGAAACTCCTTACACCTTTGTCATGGAATACGAATATGACTCTTGGAACCGCATACAAAAGATGACCTATCCCGACGGGGAGGTGGTCTCATACCAATATGACAAGGGAGGGATGCTGAAGAGTGTGACAGGAACAAAGAATGGTGTGTCATACAAATACATCGACAGTATCAAGTATAACAAATTTGAGCTGAAGGATGCGGTTTATTATGGCAACGGAACCCATGCACATTACACCTACGATACGTTGCAAAGGTTGAGCCATGTGGTGTCATATACCTCTCCTTTCTCTCCTGGTGGAACAGAGATGATGCAGGACCTCTATTACACTTACGATTCGGTGAGCAATATCACGGATGTGGTCAATTATGCGTTGCAATTAAGCAACGGTCTTGGAGGCAGTTATGACAACCACTACGTGTATGACAATCTGTACCGTTTGAGCAACGCTGAAGGACATTGGCATGGTATTTCCAATCTGAGCTATAATCTTTCTATGGACTATCATGACAACGGGAGGGTCGGACATAAATCATTGACAGCGGGAACATTGCTGAACGGGAATTTTTCCACCGTGTCATACAGAAGAAAATATCATTATAACACATCTTCCCAAAAGAATACAATCATCAAAATAGACGGCAGTGAAAACCATGACTTTCAATGGGACGCCACAGGCAACATGATTTACCATAGATTTGATGGGATTCCCGGGGAACGTTTCTTTTGTTGGGACGAGGAGAACCGCCTGCAGGGGGTAAAGGACAAACAACACCTATCATTTTACCAGTACGATGCCAATGGGGAAAGAACCTACAAGCTAACAGGAAGTGTTGGCCGACAAAATATCAGCGGCAGATGGTCCGCATTCTATCTTTTGGATAATCCCACTTTGTATCCATCACCGTATATGGTCGTAACCCGAAAGGGCTATACCAAACATTATTATGCGGAAAATGAGCGTATAGCCAGCAGAATAGGTGGTGGAGGTTTAAGCGAGATAGAAAATCCTATTGTGGAATGGGAAGTTGCGAGAAAGAAGGCATTGGAATTGAATTGTACTCATCTGGAACAAGTGTTGGAGTGTTTGATAAACCCTGATGTGTCTGTTAAAAACACTTTGAAAGATATTTACAAATACAAAGATATTGTCACACAAGAAAAAGACGCCTACTGGTATCACCCCGACCATCTTGGTTCCTCTTCATGGATAACTTACTCTGACGGTTCTGCCGTGCAGCACCTGCATTATCTGCCTTGGGGCGAGGACTTCGTGGACCAGCGAAGCACGACCTGGAACGCCATGTACACCTTCAGTGCCAAAGAGAAAGATACAGAGACAGGATATTCTTATTTCGGGGTAAGGTACTATTCTTCCGATTTGAGTATCTGGCTAAGCGTGGATCCGATGAGTGACAAATATCCTCACCAATCTAATTATGTTTATTGTAGTAATAATCCGATAAGATTAGTTGATCCTAACGGAGAGGATGAGTGGGAAGTGAACAAATCAGGACATATTAGACATGTTGATGGATCAGAAGGGATGCCAGACAAGCTTTTTGTAGTTAGAGGATTTGGGGCAAACAAATTTAGAAAAAGGACTAATGTTGAAGGTCTTGATGTAGATGGCAAAATAATGAAAGAATTAACTGCTTCTGAAGAGAATGGACACATTTGTTATTATCAAAGTAATCGCAGTTGTGATATGGAAAAAATTTTCAATTATTTAGCCGATAACACAAATGTAGAGTGGGCACTTGCCACCGTTAATCATTATACAGGTACAGGTATAGAACCAGAACGTGGTGATTTCCTAATAACTAATCATTCCCGATTAAACTGTAATTCTGCAGTCTCGCTTTCTGTGGGCTATTCATATGGTGGTGGATTAATCCGTTTCAAACATAGTCATCCTGCCTTTTATTCATTATCAGAACTGATAGACCCCTCAAGGATACGAACACCGTCAGGAGATCCTAATGGCACAGCCTTTAATGATGGGGATTATGGACATAAGAGAAAATGTACCCAACCGCAAGCATCGCCTAACTGCGTTTTTATTTTAAGACATAGAGGTTATGAGAGAAAATATTAATAATATTTTTAAAATGGGAATGTCTCATTTTTTATTTGCCATCTTTTTGATAGGGATATTTTGTGATCATATCTCCGCACAAAATGATTATTCCTATAAAAATCTTCACTTGATTATAAATCCGACTAAATTGACAGAAGAAATTTTGGACAGTGTATGCAATTCTTTTAGCAATTGTTTATGTGTGAGGGAAGGTGTCCCTTTTTATTGCTCTATGATAGTTAATGATACCGCAATGACAATATGCCTTAAGCAAGGGACAAATATAGAACCACCTTTCCCATATGTGTGTGTTCACAAGGGAATACCCTTCTTTGTTCACCAATCAAGTGATATTTCTAACTTATTTCATAAAACTCATAAGTTTTTCTGTTCGGACACCTTGTTTGGCGACGGTTTTTTTAATAAAAACAAGGATGTTGTTCATGGTTATTCATATTTTGAGGAAAATGATTATTACGAAGTCCGATTTCTCTTGAATAAAGGACAATTCAATATGTGTTGTGAGCATCCGTGTATTTTAGATTCTGCAAATATTCCAAATTTAAAACCGCAAAACATTCATTATACTAAAAGATCTCTGAAAAAAATACGAATTTGTAGTCCTTATGTTGATACCATATCCTTTGCAACGTTTTCCCTTCACATAAGATTCAATAATATTAGAGAAATGAAAGTGTTAAATGTCAATAATATTTCCTATATATGGGTGTTCAAATCTACAGACGGCGATTATCCAAATAAGGAGTTCTTTTATTATGATGGATGTGTAATCTCAGATTCATTACAATATTTGTATTATAAGTCTCAAATTGAAAATAATATTAATAAAATACATTTTTATGTCCCCAAAAAATACACTATGTTAAAAAAAATCAAACAAAAGTATGGTTTCGGAGACTATACAATAACAAAATACAAAGTAAGTGATAACGAGCCAGTTACTCTGAAGCTCAAGATCTATCCTTTCAAACAAGAATAAATATCAACCACATGACTGCGGTTTTATTATGCCGTCCCATCCCATGACGGGCGTTTAGGCCATCTTTGCCAAAACATCAGTTATGGCAAAGAGCAGCATCCGCAGGGTAACCATCTACATTAACGGCAAGGAGGTGGTATAATACTCCCCATATTTCGGACAGCAAGTGAAACCAAAAATTTGTAATTTTGCACCTATAAACCCACGCCTTTCCCATGGAATACAAGCATGACAGTCGGAAAAATTGCGCAAGCCCAATGAAAAGAACACACAACTTCTTTTCTGCGGCACACTCTGCTATGCCCCTTCCAACTGTCAATTGTCAACTGTCAACTGGACTCACACCTTCTCCGCCAAAGAGAAAGACTCCGAGACCGGCCTATCTTATTTTGGATCAAGATATTACTCCTCCGACCTGAGCATCTGGCTGAGCGTGGACCCGCAAAGCAACAAATATCCCTCGTTCTCACCGTATGTTTACTGCGCCAACAACCCCATAAAACTGGTGGACCCGAATGGGGAGGACTGGTTTGAAAATGAGTTGACGGGGGATGTATACTACAATCGAGATTACCGAAAAGGAGATGAAAAATCATTGGAGGGAAAAGGGTGGAAATGGATGGGTAGTAATAATATGTTCGACAAATCCGACAATGATGCCATTAATTCTAATTCGGATAAGGTAAGTGATGTATCATGCCGACAAGATGGTGTTGATGGAATAGCGAACGCAACATTTACGGGTGATAATGCCGAAGCATTTATGAATAATATGGGTTATGAAAAAAGACCTCTTGTTCAAGATGTTTCAGTAAAAAGTGTTACACAAACTTTTCCTGATGCTATGGGACCAAATTCTTTTTCACATACTGAGACATCAGAATATGTCATTAAAACTCATTCGTGGACTTATGCCAAAAACACATCTGCTATCAGGTATTCGGTTTTGTCACGAAAGAATGTCAAAGATGACATCAATTTCTTCACAAGCACTCATACATATTCCGCTACCGAAAGACGTATGTACGATTATTCTATGTCATCAAAAAAACAATCTGTTATAGATGCATGTATTGAGGTTATCAAAACTATTTCAAAAATGTTTTAATGATATGCGAAAATATATTTTGATATTGCAAATAGTGAATCTTATTTTCTCTCTTGCATCGTGTCAAGACTTTCATAAATATGTATCTCTTAAAAACAATTACGTTCTACCTGATAGTGTTTTTTACGAATTTGATTCTATAAAACACTTCAGATTAATAAGAATGGGAGGAGATATTGTTGATTGTCAATACCCGTATTTTACGGATGAATTTGAGTTGTTGTGTAGATGGAAAGTGTATCAATGCAAAGATTATAGTCAGATGCAGCAATTCAAGCATAAGCACCTGCGTTCCGCGGTATATGTTGTCAAGCCAGATGACACTGCGTTTTTCACATTTGATAGTGAACGAGCTCTGAAATCTGAATACAACACCGTTATTTTGGATAGTATTTTTGAGAATATACTTGACTGTGGACATCTCGTTCCCAATCTAAAAAACATTCTTGATTTTCTCTCTCATGACGCTGTAAATTCTCAGATTTCTCCAGATTCGATCTTTTTTTATGTGATGAAATTTGGAGACAGGTTCATTCTACCCTATGATTATGAGTATAATTGGGAACTATTGCCTAGCAAAATACAACACGGTTATAATAGTGGAGTTGCATTTTGTACGAATAAACCAGATTACGTTTATAGTTGGGCTATTGCATGGTGATTTTTTTGTCTCGAAAACTGTTTTTTATTGTCAAGATTATTGAGTAACCTAAAATTACCCCCTTTGCAAAAAAAATGAGCAAGACACCGATAAACAAACCAATCTTTCTCGCTCACACTTCCCGATATCATTCCGCAACTCACTCCACATATCCACTTTTTTCCTATCTTCGCAGCATGAAAAACATAATGCAACATATCGTCCCGCGTAAGCAGCCGCAACGGAAAGTTCAAAGTTCTTCGGAAGTTTACGTGTGCCCCGTGTCTGCCACCTCCCAAAATCCCATTACTTCATTCCACATTCTAAATTCTGCATTAACTCACACCTTCTCCGCCAAAGAGAAAGACACTGAAACCGGCTTAAGCTACTTTGGAGCAAGATATTACAGCAGTGACCTGAGCATCTGGCTGAGTGTGGACCCGATGAGTGACAAATATCCTTCGCTTTCACCATACGTTTATTGCGCGAATAACCCCATAAAACTGGTGGATCCGAATGGGGAAGATATATGGGAAATAGATAGCCATGGAAAAGTTGTCAATCATGTTGTAGATAAAACAAAGGACGCTTTTTATTTAGTTGATAAAAATGGTAATAGAATAAAAGGCAAAGAACTCTCATTTAATTATGGGACTATTGAAATATACAAATCTCAATATTCTGATGAAGCAAAAACAACATTTGATTGGTACAATGTTAGAGGAGATAATAATGGATCTCAACTCTTTGAATTTTTAGCAAAAAACACGACAGTCGAGTATAGTCAGTTAATGTTAGGGGAAAAAGGAGATAACGGACTAAACATAATCTCCACTTCACACGAAAGTAACACAGAAAGAAGTGTTGATTTTTTATTGGACAATAAATACCAGTATGGTTATACAATTAGAGGCCACAACCATAATCATCCAAGAAACACACCGTATCCTTCCGGTTTAGACACAAGAGATCGTGATATAGGATTTGCAAATAAACTCACAAATATTTCTCTGAAAAACGGTAGTGGTACACCGACTTTTAAAATTTATCTTCCCCAAAGAAATAAGTATGTTAAATATGATAGAAATTCTACTTATAGTAATTTCCCAGAAGTTTTTTCAATTTATAAATTAAATCCGGTCAAAGTTCAACCCTAAAAAAAGTAAAACATGAAAAGAGTGTTTTTGTGTATTATAATTATTCTTGTATTAAGCAGTTGTACTTGTCAAAACAATTTATCAATTTTAAATTTACAACAAGTAGAGTTAAAAGATGATATTCTCACTAAAACCATTTCTGATATTACTATAAAAAAACAAGACTGTTTTAAAAAAAATGAATTTTATATTATGGATTTTTTCCAGTCGAGTTTTTCAGGTGGAGAATATTATTTATCTATAGACCTATTTGTTGCCGATAACAAATCCATTAATTTACTTGCTTATTATGTAACTATCAATAATATAAATTTTTTTATATCTAGAAAAGTATCTTCTGATATTATCAAAATATTGCCCTCAAAAAAAGAATTTAAATTAAAAAATAAGAATGATTTGGTACATGTTGGAGGAGATTATCTTTTTTTAATTTGGAGATCATTAGGTGGATATTACCACATTCTTTTATGTACATGTGACGAATAAATTATTTCGCTATAGTTTGATTTAAGACTGGATTTTCACCAGTAACGGCAGTGGTGGAATATAATACTCCCCAAAATTAGGACAGCAAGTTAAACCAAAAATTTTGTATTTTTGTTCCCATAAATCACTCCTTTCGCCATGAAATATAAATACGACAGTCGGAAAAATTGCGCAAGCCAGATGAAAAGAGAACAATTCTTTTCCGTGTCGCACTTTGCCATCCCCCTTCCAACTGTCAACTGTCAATTATCAACTGTCCCCTGGATTCACACCTTCTCCGCCAAAGAAAAGGATTCGGAAACAGGTATAAGCTACTTCGGTTCAAGATATTACAGCAGCGACCTGAGCATCTGGTTAAGCGTGGACCCCATGAGTGACAAATATCCCTCGCTTTCGCCATACGTTTATTGCGCAAACAACCCCATTAAGTTAGTTGATCCGAATGGGGAAGAAGTTTATATATTCGGAAAGAACAGGCATAGAAACACTATAGTAAGAAGTCTCAACAAGCATTTTGAAAACATTACTATCGGCTATAATAAGAAAAGTGGGCAGTTGTATATTGAAAAAGGTACTGCACTGACAAATGATGAGATTGCACTCGCTGACGCAATTTCAGATAACAAAATAGAAGTAAATATTCAATTAAGTAAATCCTCCACTTTGGAATATAAAAATAGCAAAGGAGAAACTCTTGAAGTAGAAGGAGCTGGTGCATTTATGGGAAATAAAATTTTTTATGACGGGAAAGGGCAAAAACCGGAAAATATAAGAAGAGTTAGAACCCTTCAACATATAAGTATGAAAGGTTTAGCTGAATATTATAAAAAGAAGGATTGGGGCGCATTGGCTAACCACGAGATTACTGAATCCTTTCAAGGAGGAGTAATCTCAAGTACTGAAAACGTACCAGGAACATCAGAACAAGGTATAATTAATGTGGACATATACAAGAGGGCTCACTTTGCAGCGACTAGACAACCCACACCAAAAAAGTATATAGAATGAAGAAATTCATACTGGTTATAGGAATGTTAACTTTGTTAGGCTATGCAAAGGGGCAGGTTAATAGTGAAACGGATACTGCTCGTTATATGCAACAAATAGATTATGACACCTTGTTTGATAAGCAAGAATGGATGAAATCTATTCTTGCACAACATTTCGATAAAATATCCGTTGAGTATCAACAGAATTTTGATCATCCAACCCCATTCACCATAATAAGAATACAAAATCACAATAAATATTATACCATTGATATCGAAGACACCACACATCAATACAGGTACACTGTTATTTCTATAAAAGACGACAGATGTCAGGCGAAAGATATTATCAAAGTGAATGAAACTTATTATCTTACCATTAAAAACGTAACAAAATATTCGGGTCTTATTGGAACTTCAGAAATACCTTATGACATAACATTCAGATATTGCGGTAAAAAGATACGCTACAGGTCAACAGACATTCAAAATGGTCCGCCCGTAATCACAGAAGACATAAAAGGTATTTATTATATGCCATTGGATTTGTCTCAAAAAGGGCATACAGATATGTAGGTTAAATTGTTTTATATTGTTTTTGTACCATTACCCAATCAAAAATCGCCCATGACCATATCCCAGACATATAGTTTACTGATTCCGCATAACCCTGAAAAAAACTTTCCTTTTAGCCATTTGCGGTGTCCGCGTGTGTCTCACACCTTCTCCGCCAAAGAGAAAGACACTGAAACTGGCCTATCAGTTACCTCGCTACGCTCGGTTTCCTCCTCTTCGCTCAGCCAAGCCCAAACAAGTTTGACTTGGCGTTCGCTCATTCGTCGGTTTGGCTCACGCTATTACTCCTCCGACCTGAGCATCTGGCTGAGCGTGGACCCCATGAGTGACAAATATCCCTCGCTTTCGCCATACGTTTATTGCGCCAACAACCCCATTAAGTTGGTGGATCCGAATGGGGAGGAAGTCGTTATTGATGGCAATGCGAGCTCTTGGGCCATGACGAAATTATCTTCTACATATAAAAATCTTAATTTATCCATTAGCGAGGGGGGTAAATTGAAAGCAACAGTTGAAAAAAATCAAGATTAACACAAGATGAAAAGCAACTTTTGAAAGCTATTAATTCAGAAGATGTTTCCGTTCGGTTAACGGTAAACGAAAAGAACGAGTACAAACACCCGTTAGACAATAATACATATACTAGTGAAGAAGGAGGGGCTTTTATGGGTAATCAATTATCAAATGACGGGGAGTCTGTTAATACTTATCAATTTGCCAGCAAGAATATCCTTCATGAAAAATATTTCTCTTCAGATATTGGTGGTGTATTAGGTCACGAGATAACAGAATCATTCCAAGGAGGTCTTCTTTCTATAAAAATGGGTGTGTCTGCAAAACTCGCAGCAAAAAATGTTGATAAACTATCAAATGAAATATATAATAAAAGTCATAATTTAGCAATAGAATGTCCTCTCATGAAAGAAACACAAAGAATTAATTTTTGGTCACAAAGGGGATTGGACTACAATAAAATCAAAAGGCATGTATTCTAGGGGAATCGTTTTAATAAAAATATGTTTACTAATTGTATTTATTAATATTGTGAGATTGAATTTTAATCAATATCGAATTTCATTATTTTACAATGGTGATTTCTCTTTATTCGAAACACAGAAATGTATAAATCCACCGTCCATATATGATTCTTTATTCCAGTGGTCTTACAGGATAGAAGAGATCGATTTTATGCCGTTTGGTGCATTTTGCGAAAAACAATTCTATTTGATACATATTAGAGATACAACAGAAACATATGCTTATACAATAATTTCATTTTGTGATGATAATATAACAACATGTCAAGACTCTCTTAGAATAGGTCATTATTATAGACTCTCTTTAACTCCTCTTGAAAAAGAAGGGGGTGAAAATGAGATTCTTATGAACTGTGATCGTTCTGTAAAATTTATACATGAGGGAATATATGTATACATTTCTCCTCCTGCAAAAATATACCGTTTAGTTTCCGCTTCTGAAATAAAAGAAAATTTTTACCAGGCAAGTACGGAATGATATTATAATATTCCTAAAAAAATATAATAGCAATTGAACAAAAGTATTTCTTGCTGGCAAATCATCAAAAACTTAATCGCCACAATAAAGGATGCCTCGGGTTGGCAGAAATTTTCTTACGGCAAATTGGGTGAGGTTACGAAAAATATCCGTACTTTTGTACCCCCTTTAGAGGAGAAACCTTACACCTTTGTCATGGAATACGAATATGACTCTTGGAACCGCATACAGCGCATGACTTACCCCGACGGGGAGGTGGTGAGCTATAGGTATAACAAAGGTGGCATGTTGCAAAGTATCATAGGAGAGAAGAATGGTATAAGCTATCCTTACATCGGCAATATCTTGTATGATGAGTTCGAACTGAAGAAAAAAAAGGAATATGGTAACAGCACACACACGGAATATGAGTACGATGACTTGCAGCGACTGGTGCATTTGGAAAGCCGGACCTTGCAAGGGGAGTGGATGCAGGACATCGTTTATGATTATGACGGTGTGGGCAATATCACTAAAATCACCAACGTTGCGGGAGTATTGGCCAACGGACTGGGTGGTGTCTACAACAACGAGTACACTTACGACAACTTGTACCGTTTAAACTCAGCAAGTGGTGAATGGCAAGGCGTGGAGACTCTGAATTTCGGCGTGGAGATGGGTTACCATAAAAACGGCAGGGTGGACAAGAAGAAAGTGGCGGCCAACACCGTAACACCGGATGGACACTCGGACATAAACTACCAGCGCGGATACTTCTATGAAAACAGTTCCCAGCCGAACACACTGACACGCATAGAGGAACAGGAATGGATGAGTCCCAACGGCAATTCTGGAGGAAGTGGTGGCGGACATGTGATAGGAATCGCCCCAGTAA
>JAEEGH010012366.1_pt1 | contig 19162 bp, 21 predicted proteins | sample 9134181 | NCBI WGS metagenome assembly JAEEGH01 (sample SAMN16246544, study PRJNA631951) | gut metagenome | biome: gut microbiome; feature: rumen; material: DP-attached | host: Bos | place: Iran: Karaj | collected 2018-10 | reverse complement strand
AACCTCAATTATGCTTTCGCCAGAGAGATTCATGTAAGTAAGTGGTTTAAGAAAATAGATATGGGCAGGAGCTTCTTCCGGCACAAGAACAGGTGAGCCGTCTTTTTTCGAACAGATTTTTGTATCACAAGCCCATTGTGCCAGTTCCGCAGGGGTAAAGGAAGAAATCTCCCCCTTAAACTTATTTTGCCAGCTCAATTTATTTGCAAAAGGGAGAGAATCTTCAAAAAACCAGCTTACATTATGGCGCGTTTTTTCATATTCACGGCCATAATTTCCTAAAAAGGCAACCAGTTTAATCATTTTAAAACATCTACCAGTTTTTTCTGGAATTTCTGTACAGAATAGCTTGGTATCTCAAAAGGATAAGGAGTTTCTGAACAGATTGCATAATAAGTAGGCTTATCTGCTTCAATTGAATACAAATCAACAGTTACAGTCTTATTGCCACTAAAGATTTTTAAAGTACGTTCTTTACTGCCAGAAACTTCACCAATATCATACCATTTTGTTGTAGACAAAGTTGCAAGTGTGTTGAACCAGTCTGTTGTGGCAGCACCATCAACTTCTTTTTCTTCAACATCTGTACCACTTAAGGTCCAGGCAAGATTTTCACCTTCACCAGAACGTCTTACAGTCCAAGTGCTTTCATCCGGCTCAACTACAGAAACACCCGAAATTGAGTTCTTATCAAGAGTGAAAATATTTTTACTGCGCAAATCATCAACAGATTTACTAAAGCTACTGTGCAGATTTGAAGAAATCAAATATACATCTGAACCACCATCTACAGTGATATAAGACTGGGTTCCAGTAGAAGATTCCTTACCAATTTTAAGAACGCGCAAAGTCTTATCACCATTTTTAACAGTAACAGTAATGTTTTTACCTTCACCAAGCTCATACTTAGCAATTACATTCTCATTAGAAGCACTTCCCATTCTATCCAAAGCACGAACAGAAGAGGCTGCATCCAAGAGAACATCAACTGAACTCTGATTTGCAGGATATTTTTTATCTCCAATAAACCAGTTGTCATTTTCCTTTACAAGATTAATATCACCATCTGCCTTTTCAATAAGAATCTCTGTTGCGTTATCTGTAATAGTAAAAGTCTTAACATTATCTTTTTTGGACAAAATGAATTGAACAATACAAACAACTAAAAGAATTACATCGGCAGTTAATAAAACTATTTTTCTAGCTTTCATTTTTATCACGTCTCCTCTTACTCACCTTGTGTATTTTCTTTTCCAGATTTCGTCACAAAACGAGTGTCATCAGGATTATACTTTTTATTGATTCTTGCTTTCTTAGCTACACGCAAGCGCAATACAATCAATCCAGCCAAAGCAAACAAAACAGCAAGTCCCCATTCATTGAAATACTGTACTGTCTTTGCTGCCGATTGAGATTTAATTTCCAAAGTATTGATAGAAAGACCTTTTGAACGCATTATACACAAATCTTCGTTACCATTCATATAATCAACTGTGTTCATAAGGAACATAGAGATTGGACTTGTACCGCTTGTATCCAAAACCTGATAAGTAGTTATGTAAGATGTACTTGCAATAAAAATCTTTCCAGGAACACGGCTCTTTGCGATATGTGTTGAAGATGTAATTTCAGAATCATCACTTGCTGGTGCTGGTGCAGGAGCTGCTTTTTCCTCTTCTTCATTATCTTCATCGTCATTCTTTTCTGGAACAGGAGCTTCATCAAAAGCACTTTCAAAACGTCCTTCAAGAAGAACAGCAAGAGGCTGAGATTTAAAGCCAGAAGGATCTGCAGGAGGAGTAATCATAAGAGGATTCAAAACAATATCAATTCTATCAGAAATCCAGGATTTATCAGAAGAACGGGCAAGTACTGTTGTTGTAAAATCTTTGTTTGCTTGAGCTTCTGTAATATCAAGAGAACCATTCTGAAGCATGATTACATATCCAAGATTCTTTGTAATTGGATGATTTTTTGCCAGCTGCTTTTTCTGTAAAAGTGGAGCCCAGTAAAAGTTCAGTTTTCCATACTGCTGATTTGCCTGAGTATAACAGTTTTCATCAAATACAAAGTCGTTTCCACGTTTTACGCCATATTTATTCAAAAGACGGTCAAGATTAACTTCATTTTTCTGATACTGAGGAGTTCCACTGTAATAAGCAGCCGCACCAGTTGTATTCAAACCATCGATAAGGAACATAACGTTTCCACCTCGCATAATAAACTGGTCAACCTTGTACAATTCTTCTTCTGTATAATCAAACTGAGGACCGTTGATTATGATTGAAGACATAGTTGCTGGAATTGAATCTGTTGATAAATCAAGAGTAACCAATTCGTACATACTTGAAATAAGCTGCTGGAAGTTTGCTGCATATTTTTCTTCATCAAGAGGCAATTCGTTATGACCAAGAATATATCCAACCTGTGTAGGTTTTGACATAAGACTCTGTATGCTTTCATTGATTGTGTTTTCTACGTCTTCAAGACCAACAACAGCAAAACCAAAAATTGACTGCTGAACTTCAATTGGAAGAACTCTGAAATTGTCGCCAGATTCGATAACAACACCTACAGTTCCTTTTTCCTGACGTCCATTTGCCCTGAAAGAAAGAGACTGTAAACTATAACGTGTAACCAGTTCGTCAGTTTCTTCAGAAGTTGGATGAACTACATTAAACTCAAGTCTGTCCTGTTTCTGTTTGTTTACTTCTCGATAGGCGTTTTCAACAATCTTTTCAATCTGATCTACACCACTTATTCTTAACTGCTTTAAAGCTTCTGTCAGATATACAGTAACTCTAATTTTTTCACCCTTAGGCAAGGCAGCAAGAGTATCGTTTGTGTTTATCATTTTCGAAATTGTAGAAGTGATTTTATATTCAAGACCATCTGCCGAACTGATTGGATCTATCAATTCAACACTGTCGCCATAAGAAATAACAATTCCCATGAAGGCCTGCTTAAAGCCCACTTCATTATTTTTTACTTCCTGAATCTGAACCTGTCTCAAACCAAAAGACTGTGCAAGTTCCACATTTTCCTTTTTAGACAAATCCATGTAATTTACAGTAAGATTTTTATTAGCTGCACTCTTATATTCTTCAAGAAAATCTTCTGCATACTGAGCAACACTACTGTACTGTGGAGGAAGATTCTTATCAAAGAAAACTCTTATTGAAAGCGGTTCGTCAAGATTTTTTACAATATTGACACTCGCTTTTGACAATGAATAGGATTTTGGTTCTGTTAAATCAACCCTAAAATATAGATTCTGTCCGATAATATTCACAAGAACAATAAGAATAATAAACAAAACAAAATCACTTGATGAACTTTTTAACCAGTTTAATATTTTTTTCATTTTGCCTTATCTCCTTATTTTTTAGCACCCTGTTCAACTTTAACAGTCAAAGTAAAGAACAAGGCTGTCAATGAAACAAAATACAAAATATCCCGTGAATCAATAATTCCTTTTGCAACAGATGAAAAATGAACATCAGCACAAAGGAAAGACAAAGCTTTTACAACTGAAGACGGGAAAATTACAAGAAATGCATCTATCATTGTAAGAACAATACAGATTATAAATCCAACAAAGAAGGCAATAATCTGATTTTTTGTGATTGAAGATGCAAACAAGCCGATTGCAACATAACTGGCACAAAGGAAAATTGCACCAACAAAACCACCAATAATAGGACCATAATCTGGTTCACCAAAGATTTCTGCTGCAATTACATAAAAAAGTGTTGGAGCAATCATGATTAAAGTTTCAATGAAAGCAGCAAGGAACTTACCGGTTACAACATTTACTTCTGTAACTGGCAAAGTCATAAGGGTTTCTATAGAACCAACACGTTTTTCTTCTGCAAAAAGTCTCATTGTAAGGGCTGGCACAAAGAAAGACAAAAGCAAAGGAAGAAGCCCAAAGTAATTTCTTAATTCAGCTCTGTTCTGTAAAAAGAAGGTTGAAAAGAAAGTAAAACCTGCAATTCCTAAAAATAAACAGATTACAATGTAGGCAATTGGTCCTGAAAAATAAGAAGCCAATTCCCTTTTCATTATAATTATTGCAGGATTCTTTTGTTTTTTAACGCCTGATTTTTTGTCGCTCATTTTCCTTCCTCCTCACCATTTGCAGTTGTCAAAGCATGGAATACATCTTCAAGACTGTTGCGCTGCATTGAAACTTCATACAAATCATAACCTTTTTCTGTGATTGCCTTACAAAGAGCAGGTCTGATTTCGGCGCTTCCGTTTACAGAAACGTGGATTGAAATTGCATTTTCGATTTCTGTGTTATTGTCTGCTGATTGAGTTACTGAATCAACTCCACTAACTGCTTTTATAGCAGCAGAAATATCGTCAAAAGAGCCTCCGCCGACCGTTATGTTTACAGACAATTCGTGGCCAAAACGCTCTTTAAGTTCTTCAATCGGGCTGTCGGCAACAACCTTTCCGCCAGAAATGATGATGGCACGGCTACAAATTGTTTCAACTTCACTCAAAATATGGGTAGAAACAATTACTGTTCGGGTTTTTCCAATTTCACGGATAATGTTTCGAACATCTTCAACCTGGTTAGGGTCAAGTCCAGAAGTTGGTTCATCAAGAATAAGGATTTCAGGATCGTGCATAAGGGCATGTGCCAAAGAAACACGCTGCTTGTTACCGCGTGAAAGATCACTGATATTTTTACCCATTACTTCTTTTAAGCCACATTCTGCACACAAAGCAGGAACTTTTACAGAAGGATCTTCACCGTGTATTTCTGCAATGTATTTAAGATAATCTTCTACAATCATATCTCCGTAAAGAGGAGCTGATTCCGGCATATAACCAATTTTCTTTTTTGATTCAACAGGCGCCTGACTGATATCTACACCATCAATTAAAATCTGTCCATCTGATGGTGATAAAAAGCCTGTAATCATACGCATTGTCGTTGTTTTGCCAGCTCCGTTTGGTCCCAAAAGTCCGACAATCTGACCAGTAGGAATTGAAAAGCTGACATCATTTACCGCACTAAAGTTCCCAAAAAAACGGGAAACGTGGGAAACTTCAATCATAAGAGATGCCTCCAATTTTTTTGTATATTCTTCTATTATAATAAAAAAATGGGGTTTTGTGGAATATATTTTACGTGCAAGTTCTTTATTCTAAGAAAACTCTTATTTTGGGAAAAATATAATAAATCTATTTATAAATCAACGGATATTTCTCTGGATGTTCGATAGCGTCTTTTTCAATATCAACATCCAGAGCTTCCCAATGAAAATTACCCATGGCATCGATAGAAAAATCATTTATTTCTGAAATTCTTGCATTATAAAACATCGGATATTGCTTGAAATCAATAAAAAATTCATCGTCATCAAATAAAATCCAAAATCCAAATGGGGAGATATTTGTAATTTCTGCAATTCTAGTTTTGGTTAAAGTGATTGTTCCAGTGTTCATTTATAGTCTCCAAGTTTTCATTCACTAATGAAATAATTTTATTTACTTCCTGTTGTGAGCGTTTCTTCCCTTGAGAAAAAATAAAATCTATATTCTTCATATCGGAAAACCGTTGGCATATCCTTATTATATCATACTCAGAAAATAATAGAAGAGTTTTTTCCCGAGATTCCCAATCCCATCCAATCCCACCAATTTGACATTTTCCTGATTATCCTATAGAGTGTGCATACATTCATTTAGATGAACACAGATTGAGTCCATAGTGTCCTTCTTTACCGATGATGCCACGGCACACCGCGTATCCCATCTAAAAACACACACATATTTTTTTCTCAACAAAACTTTTTAAGAGGTGTACTTTTATGAATAAGTACGTTAAACGTTATTTAATTGACGCTATGAGCGGAATGGCTCATGGACTTTTTGCTTCCCTGTTGATTGGAACTATTATTAAAACTTTGGGACAGCAGTTGCTGAGACTTTCGGTTAATCCGGTTTTCCAGTTTTTAGTTAATGCGGGCAATTTTGCAATTGATGCCCATGTAGTTGGAGCTGCAATGGCAGTTGGAATTGGATTTGCAATGAAGGTTCCGGCTCTTGTTTTGTTTTCTTTAGTTGCTGTAGGTTCTGCTGCAAATGTAACAGGCGGAGCTGGTGGTCCACTTGCTGTTTTGATTATTGCAATTATTGCCGCAGAATTGGGCTGCCTTGTAAGCAAAAAAACAAAGGTTGATATTATTGTTACTCCAGCCGTTACAATTTTAGTCGGTGCTCTTTTAACTGTTCTGACAGCAAAGTACATTGGAATGGCTGCAAGTTCTATTGGAAAGGTTATCGTTTGGGCAACAAAGCTTCATCCTTTCTGGATGGGAATGCTAGTTTCTGCAATTGTAGGAATTGCCCTTACACTGCCAATTTCTTCTGCCGCAATCTGTGCAGCCTTTGGTTTGACTGGTCTTGCCGGAGGTGCAGCAGTTGCCGGTTGCTGTGCCCAGATGGTAGGATTTGCAATTCTTTCCTTTAGAGAAAACAAATGGGGTGGTATTCTTTCTCAGGGATTGGGAACTTCTATGCTGCAGATGCCAAACATTATCAAAAATCCTAAAGTATGGATTCCGCCAACGCTCGCTTCAATTATCACTGGTCCAATTGCCACCTGTCTTTTCAGAATGGAAATGAACGGTGCAGCTGTAAGCTCTGGTATGGGAACCTGCGGTCTGGTTGGACAGATTGGAGTAATTTCAGGCTGGTTTGAACCTTCTGAAGTAGCAATTGGTCATGGAGCCAGTGCAATAACTCCTGGAGCTTTGGATTGGATAGGATTGATTTTAGTCTGCTTTATTCTTCCAGGCCTTTTGTCATGGGCATTTGGATTGCTGCTTAGAAAAATTGGCTGGATTAAAGATGGGGATTTGAGTTTGGAAGCTCCAGTTGCAACAGTAGCGACCACAGCTGCTACAACAACCGAACAGACAGAAGATAAAGAATAATTCTTGCATTACGGCAGCGTTGCTGCCGTAATGCCCTACTCTTCTTTAAGGATTTTTCCAAAGTGGATTAAATAATCAATAAATGATGCGTAACTTGCAATAACGCAGATTATAAACAAAACAAGACTGATTATTTTTAATGTTCCAAAGAAGGATGGAACCAAATCAAGGCGAACAAGGCTTTCGAGGAACAAGGCATAAAAGCCGGAAATTACATATCCAACGGTCTTAATTTTTCCGCCCTTTCTTGCGGCAATTGCAGTTCCTTTTGAAGCGGCAACCATTCTAAGGAAGTTCTGGGTCATTTCTCTGTAAAGAATAAGAATAAAAATCACTGGATACAGATAACCGCCATAATTACCAAATGTAAACATAAAACACAAAAATGTTGCCAAGTGAACCATGACATCGGCAAAAGGGTCAAAAAGTTTACCGAAGTCACTTACTTCGTTGTATTTTCGGGCATAATGTCCATCCAGATAATCAGTAAACTCCATAAAAGCCAGAAGTGGAATTGAAATAAAAACTGAGATTTTTGCAAGTGTAGCATTCTGAAGCCAGATTGGTAAAAAATAAATTAAAAAGAAAACTGGTGACAAAATGATTCGTGAAAATGTAAATCTGTTAGATAACTTCATAATGTAATTAAGTATCCCTAATTAAATAAGAAAAGTCAAGAATGTTCGCCACATAAACAAATCAACCAGAAAGTGAATGCAGAAAGACAAAACTAATAAGTCTTATAATTATGCACAATACTTACAGAAGAAACAGCATTATACCCCGGCATTTCGTTTTTGATTATCCGAAGAGCCTGCTCAACTATTGCTTCTGAAGTAGAAACTCCATACAAAACAACCGTATTGTCTTCAATGTTGGCATGCAGGAACTCTATCTTGATTTTATGTTCAAAAATGAGTTTGTTTACTACAGTTTGAGCCTGAAGCATAAGTTTAACTTTTTCGGAGCAGAGCTTTTCTTTTTCTGCTGAAAAAACTGTTTGTGCATATCGGGCTATAATGTCGGCTGTATTTTCTACAGAAACTTTTCCGGTGTTTATAACCAGGTCAAAATTGATTGGATTATCAACGTCGATATTATAAAAGTTTTTATGGAAGCCGTTTCTGTTTTCATCGCTCTTTGTAATTCGCTGACGGGCCTGCTTTTCGTTCCAGCCAAACTCTTTTTCCAGACGGTCAAGGCGGGATTTTTCATCGGCAACAAGTCTTACAGAAATATGATTTGGTACATTTGCAAACAGGGCGAAAGCACCACGTCCAATTATTACAACATTATTTTTTTGTGCAGCCTCGAGTAAAGCGTATTGGGTTAGATTAAAATATTCATCACGGTCTTTTACAAGAGAAGCAAAGAAGCCTGGTTTTCTTTCGTCATATTTTGGAAGCTTATCCTCCGGGAAACCAAGCTCCAGAATGCGTTTTTCAATGTCCGTGCGTTTTATAAAATCATAATTCAATTTTTTTGCAAGTTCAGCTCCAACTTCATCACCAAATGCTGCAACCTGTCGTGCTAAAGTAATAATTGCCATACGCTCACCTTCCTTGGGATTTGAATCTTCCCGCTCATATTGCTCATCTTAAACAAAGTTACTTAATTCACTATAATTTATAATAAATCCATAATTTAAATATGTCAAAAAAAAGGGAATATAAATGAAAGATTATTTTACAAGCGATGATGAAAAATTAAAGTGGTCTACGCAAAAAACGGAAGTCCTGCTCAAAACTGTAGTTTTTGATGTAACAAAGCAGACAAACACGGCAAAATCAGGGCTGACCGGCGATTATATTATTATGAATGCACGAGACTGGGTAATTGTAATTCCGGAAAAAGATAATAATTTTTTGATGGTAAAACAGTGGCGGCATGGTGAAAAAGCTTTGAGTGTTGAGTTCCCCGGTGGTGTTATTGATGAAGGCGAAGAATCGGAAGTTGCAGCCCGTCGTGAACTTGAAGAAGAAACCGGTTATAAGGCTGGAAAACTGACTAAGCTTGGTTGTGTAAATCCAAATCCTGCGCTTTTTTCTAATCATGTGCACATTTTTTTAGCTGAGGATTTGACGGCAACTGGTGAACAGCATCTGGATGAGGATGAATATATAAATTATATGGAAATCCCGGTTGAAGAAGTAATTGATGGCATGGGAACAAAAGAGTTTCCACACGCCTTAATGGGAACTGCTCTGGCTCTTTATTTAAAAGATAAATATAGGCGCAGTTAAAAAAATAATTCCCGTGCTATGCAAGGCAACTTACAAAACACGGGAAAAATCTACACGATTATCCTATTTTAGGTATCGTATTTATTTTACTTGTCTTCCTTAGAGAAAGTATCGTATTTAACTTTTGGATCATAAGTTCCTGTACGATATTCACCGTTTATGCTTGGAATCTTCATTTTCATGCCAGGTTCAATCAAATTAGGATTTGAAGGTTCTGGTAAGTCAGATTTGTTAGCCTGATAGAGATTTTCCCAAAGCCAAGGATTGTTGTAAACATAAGGACGAGCAGCAATATTCCAGAAACAGTCTTTTGATTCTGCCCAAGGACGTACAATGTAATATTCTGGTAAAGGAGTCTTTTCTGTAACACCGTCAAGAGATTCAAGAACCTGTTTTGCATATTCGGTTGCTTTTTCGAAATCTTCTTTGGCAAAAGCAACTTCGGCATTCTGTAAGTTTTCTACAGCAGCTGTGTAAGCCATAGGGAAAGAAACAGATGCATTGATTTTATCAGCCCAGGCAATTTTATTTTTTGCAAGAGTGATGCTATCCTCAGCAGTTTTTCTGCTCATTGCCATTTCAATGTATGCACGGGAATATTCAGCATTTTCTTCTGCAAGATTTGAATACTTTACAGCATCATCATACTGACCGGCATCCAGAGCAATCTGTGCTTTGCGTGTGTACTCATCGGCCATCTTCTGGTAAAGATTGTTTTTGTAGCTGATTGCAAAAATTGAAGCAGCCATAAGAGAAACTAATAATACAGAAAACAGTTTTTTCATCATTTTGCATCTCCTGTTATTGCTTTAAGAAGCTTTTTTGTTGGATCTTCGATGTCTTCAGGTAATTCTACTTCGGCATCTTCAGGATCATCATAATCATCATCTTCGAGAAGAACTGTATCTTCATCTTCGATACCATCTATCTTTTCTCTTAAAGGAACTTCACGGTCAGCCTGTTCTGCAAAATCAGCAGTTTCTTCAACCTTGCGTTTTGCTTCTTCAATGGCTTTAAGAACTGCGGCGCGTTTGTCGGCAATATCATTATAAAGTTCATTAAAGATTTCTTTTGAAGATTTGTAGTTTTCGTATGCTTTTTTAAAGTTCTGCATTGAATATGATGAATCACCTTTTTTAAAGTATTCAACACCTTCATCATATTTTGCTTTCTGAGCTACGGCTGCTTTTACGCTGTCAGCATTTTTCTTTGATACAAAGGCATCTGTTCTTTCATCTTTTGCGATTTTTTTATAGATGACAACTAAAACAGAGTTATAACTTGCAGAAGCTTTTGTAGCCTTGTCTAACTGGGCCTTTCCAGTTGAATTAGGATCTTCAACAAGTTCTTCGTATTCTTCAAGAGCTTTTTCGCCTTCATCATAAACTGACTGAGCAAGTGAGAACATTTGTGTATCATCGATTATTTCTTTTGCTTTTAAAGCATCAATGTATGCTGAAAGGGCTGCATATCTGTTTGCTAAATCCAAACTTTCTGCAGAAACATCTTCACCATTATCTGATTTTGCCTTGATTTTTTCGTAGAGGGCATCAATTGCAGCTAATTCATCAGGCGCATATTCATCAGCTTCATTTTCCAATGCCTTTTTTCTTGCATCATCTATTCCTTTTAATGCAAGGGTATTATCTGCTTTTTTGATTTCTTCCACTATTTTTTCTGGAGCTGGTGGAGCAGGAGGTTCTTCAATCTTTGGAGGCTCTGGAGCAGGTGCAGGAGCTGGTGCTGGCTTAGATCCGCAGGACACGAAGAATAAAATCAACAAAAGGGAAAAACCGCTTAATGCTATTTTTTTCATAACAATCCTCTCTTATTAAATTAATTTTTTATATTAATTATTCAAATTATACTATTGATTTTAAAACATTACAAATCAACATTTTTATTTTAACTTATTTTAAAAAACTGTTCTATACTGAAATCTGTGATAAAATAATAAATAAGGAGGAAATCTAATCAAAATGAGTGATGATTTTTCTTTTCAAATTGTAAAAAATCTTGGAACTCTGTCTGAAAGCAAGGGCGGATGGAAAACGGAATTGAATCTTGTTTCCTGGGGCGGACGGCCTGCAAAGTATGATTTAAGAAGCTGGTCTCCGGATCATCAGAAAATGGGAAAAGGTTCAACTTTCAGTAAAGAAGAGATTGAGGCTCTTAAAAACCTTCTGAATAGTCTGGAGCTTGAATAGAGGCGCCTTTTTTTATAACGATTTCATAAATCATTTTTTGTAAAAGTACATCTTCCATCATTGTTCCGCCTGAACGAATCTGCATGTCTGTAGACGACAAAACTGCCAGAATTGCAGTTGCCTGTCCTGTAGTCCATATTTTTGCAGCATTTTTATATTGCTTCTGCATGATTGTGCTGGAAAAGCCGTTGGTTTTTAGAGTAAATGAATCTGCGGTAAAACCATTAGAATTAATTTTATGCCATAAAACTAGTTTTCTAAAACAGGAAGCAAGGCCGGCTATTATTGTAACAGAGCTATTTTCCTTTGAAAGTCTGATTTTTTGTAAAACTGTTATACCGCTTTCCAATCTTTTTTGAGGGGAATCTGATGAATCGGAAATCTGATTAAAGAGAGTAAAGGCATCTTCTTCCCGGTTATAAATTAAAAGTGAATCTACGTCGTTGGCATTAATTACATGGTCTTTTGGAAAACAGACAAAAAATCTTGAACATTCATTCCGCAGGGCTTCTGTGTTGTTTTCTACCATATCAAGAATGAGCTGGGCGGCATCTTCTTCGATTGTATAGCCGTTTTTCTTAAAGAAGTTCTGAACCCAGGGTAATTTTTCGTTATCAAACATTTCCCAAAACTTTTTTCGGTTTGATTGGGGAATGAGTTTTTCGACTTTTGAATCCACTGAGATTTCATCTGAAATAAGGATGAGGACAGAGGTTTCTTCTGCATCTTTTATCCAGTCTTCAAGAAGGGCGATGTCTTCTTTCTTTTTTAAGAGTTCGGCGTTTTTGCAGACAATGCAGGTAGCGGATGAAAAAAGGGTTCCGCTTGAAAGAATTGTCATTACTTCTGAAAAAGGAGTTTCAAGCAGATAGAAGAGGTGTTCATCAACTTCGCCATATTGTTTTTTGAGATTCTTTTTGATTGTATCTACGGCTTCGGTTCTGAGTCCGAACTCCGGGCCGGTGTATAAATAAACTGGAACTGCCATTTTTGTATTGTTTTAGTAAATTGCTTTATTGCTTTAGTAAGTTCGCACGATGTTTGAAAGGATTCCGACGATTCTTACATCCTGACAGTATATTGCCTGGAAGTCTGGATTTTCCGGCTGAAGTCTTACTCTGGTTGCTTCTTTGTAATAGCGTTTAAGCGTAATTGCGTCATCTATTACTGCAACTATAATCTGACCATCAACGGCAGTATTTGACTGCTCTACAATTGCCAGGTCGCCCTCAAGGATTCCAGCATTTATCATACTGGTTCCGCGCACTCTAAGGGCAAAATAACTTTTTCCAGGGCGGACAAAGGGTTCCGTAAGATTTACATAGCCGTCAAGATTTTCTTCACACAAAAGAGGTTTTCCTGCGGCTACTGTTCCCAATAACGGAACACGACCAACAAAGAGTTGAGGTTCTTTTTCACGTACATCTGAAAGGACTTTTATTGAGCGGGAACGTTTCTGGCTCTGTGATAAGAAACCTTTTTTCTGCAAGGCAGCAATGTGATCCTGAACTGCACGGAGGGAAATCTGAAAATGATCTCCAATTTCCCTGACTGTAGGTGGATAGGCATTTTCTTCTGTAAATTCAGAAATGAATGTTAGGACTTCTTTTTGTCGTTCTGTAATTTGCTTCATAAAATACTCCTTTTTGCTGCATGCAGGTGTTGGTGTGGTGAACTAATCTTTTTCAATTTGGTAAAGTTCGCGTGAGCGAACTTTTTATAAAAGACGTGAAAAAAATATGAATCACATCTCTTTAGTCTCAAATTTGGTAAAATCTGCTTGCGCAGATTTTTTTTATTGGAGACGTGAAAAAATTGCTGCGCACTGCTCGCAATTTTTTCACTCTTCCTCGAACTTGCTTTCGAATAACGATTCTATTACGGAGGCGGCTTCGGATTCGTCGGGGCCGGTGACTGTCAGGGTCATTTGTGTGTTGTAGCCAGCTCCCATTGCGATGACACCCATGATTGATTTTGCATTTACAGTTGCATCGTCGCGGGTCAGATTGATTTCGCTTTTAAACTTGTTTGCAGTCTGAGCGATAATTGCAGCGGGGCGGGCATGTATTCCAGCACGGTTTTTTACAGTCAATATTTTCTCTATCATAATAAAATCCTTAAAGAATCGTTATATATTTTATAGTGTATTAAAACACTTTTTATTATTTTTTTCTAGTAAATTAATAAGAGTCATCATTTCCATAGAAAATGGTTTTGGCATCGCCAGTTTCCATCCACTTAAGAACATTCTGATTGAAATCCTTGGCAGCATTATAGCCCATTTCCTTTAAGCGTTCGTTCATGGCAGCGGCTTCTATAATAATTGGAAGATTACGGCCAGGTCGAACAGGAATTTCAATAATTGGAATCTTTACTCCCAAAACTTCCTGATACTTTACTTCCGTACCAAGTCTATCATAAGCTTTTGATGAATCCCAATCTTCAAGCTGAACGATAAGCTGGACTTCCTTTTGATTTCGGATTGCACCAACCCCGTAAAGCTGAGAAATATTTATAATTCCAAGACCGCGGATTTCCATGTGGTGACTTATCATTGTGTTTGCACCGCGTCCAAGCAAAGTATTTCCATTTACACAGCGGATTTCAACGATATCATCAGCAACCAGACGATGCCCTCGTTCTACAAGCTCAAGGGCAGTTTCACTTTTACCAACACCTGAATGCCCGGTCAGAAAAATTCCGATACCATAAACTTCTACAAGAACGCCATGAATTGTCTTTTTTGGAGCAAAAATATTTGAAAAAACACGGATAATGCGGTTTGAAAATTCAGTTGAAGTCAAATCAGTCTGCAAAACAGGGCAGCAGTTTTCTTCGGCAAGCTGGCGGAATTCTTCGGTAGGTTCCATGTTGTAGGAAAAAATACAGCAAGGCAAATCATCAGTGAAGAATTTTTTAAGTGTATGGATTTCTTTATCTTTATGAAGCTTTTGAAGATAGGCAGTTTCACCACGTCCAAAGAGTTGAACACGGTTACTGGAAAAATTTTCATAAAATCCGCAGAGAGCCAGCCCTGGACGATTGATTTCTGGAATTGTAATGGCACGTGGCAAGCCTCGGCGACCGGCAATGCATTTTAAATGCAAAGCATCATGTCCGGATAAATCTAAATCGAGCAAATCCAAAACCGTGAATCTTTTATCTGCCATACAATCATACTATACACATAGACCGATATTTTTTCAATATGCACAATAATCTATGCAATTTTTTTTCCTTTTTCGCGATTTCTATAGTATACTTAATATAGTTAAAAAGTTTTTCTTGTATATGTTGAATATGCAAGACTTATTATACTAGAAAGAAGGTTCGACCTTCGCAGGAGATTATTATGACTAAAAAAATTGATGCTGTAGGATTTACTCTTGACCAAAAACAATCAGACTTAGTTGAAACTAAATTAAAACGAATCGGATATGCTGATGATTTGATTGTCGATTTAATCATGAAAATCAAACACGACAAGGCATATTCTTTTGATACAACAGTAAACTTCAAATGGGGGCTTCAGGCTCACGTTTCAAGTGATGATTATGATTTTGCTGCTGCACTTAATAAAACAATGGATTTACTTGATAACAAAGTAAAGAAAGAGAAAGACAAGGTGCAGGAACCTAAATAATTGAAAACGGGCTGTCCGTCGAAAGATGGGCAGCCCGTTTTTATTCAGCCATTTGTTTTTGTTCAAAATACGTTCTTCGTATTTACCGCTTGCAATTTCAATAAATCTTACAAAAAGAGAAACCTTGTTGTCAGCATTGAGCGCATTCCAGATTCTATCTGTCAGCTCATCAATATTTCCGCTGAGTCCAAGTTTAACTGGTTCACCTTCAAAGCTTGGAAGAGGATTTCCATCACCCATATAAGTATGGATGTAATGTCCCTGACCTTTCTGTGGATTATCATAAGTATAAGTAAATCTGAGGGTATTTTCCGGATTTCCTTCGTCGCTCTTCAAAATAGAAAGCGCATATTCGTATTTTCCGCCAGTAACATCAAGAAGGGAAGAAATGCGTGGAGTATAATTTGGAGCATCGTGTTCATACTTGCGGTTGAGTAAAGATTGCTCAAAAGTAAGACCATTTTTCAATCCGTCAAAAATTGTATCTGTCTGATCACCATTTGTAACAATTGTTTTATCTCCTAAAACACGAACAGCAGCATAAATAATCAGGCTTGGATCACCTGCAATCAGACTTTCATCAAAAGCCTTTGTTCTTACAACTTCTGAACCATTTTCTGTATCTGTAACAAAAACACGGTTACGACTGCCTGCACTACGGCCCATAGTCCAGTAAGCAGAAATTGCATATTTTCCACATTCCGAAAGACCTGCAATAATTCCACGTCCAGGATAACTTGTACTGCTAAGCTCTTTCTCTAAATTGACCAATGCCATTTTTTCACCTTCCTATTTATTTTGAACTGAGTTATTTTGAACTAAGTTTCTTTTCTGTTTCTTCATGCAAATCTTCCAGAACCTTCATCACAGCTGCAACTGTCTCAACTTTTGGATCAGGACAATCTGCAGGAAGTTTTGCAAGAATATCGTTACGGAACTTTTTACATTCGATGATTGGACTTGCTGTCATTGTGATTTTATCTGGTACAACCAAATCAGAAAGCATGTTGTCCGGACTTTCTGGATTGATTCTAAGGCAGTTTCCGTTGATTGAAACAAGAATCATGATATCAAAGAGGCGGAGATAACTGTCCATCTCGCGTAATCCCTTTTTAGTTTCTGGTTTGCCTGGTCTATAACGAGTTCCGCTTGGGAAAACTGCAATAACCTGTCCACGGCGTTTACAACCGTCCATAGCACGCATTGCCGCAAAGTTGATTTTCTTTGCACGCTTTGCTTCTTCTTCTTTTTCTTCTTCTGGAATATCGCGACTTTCAAAAGCGGCCAGACTGCGGGATGGATAAACTACAACGCGGGAAAAACATTCTGTAAAAGCACGGATTCCAGGATCAGATTCGTTGAGTTTCATTCCTGCAATCGCAACTATTCTATCTGCCAAATCTGTTGACCAGTCTTCACCATGTTTCTGTAAAAGATAAATAATTCCCGGTAAATCCATATTGGAATAATGCTCCAGCATGATAAGTCCGTGTTTGCCTTCTTTTGTAACAGCATCATAAAAAGCTTTGAAGTTTTCGACATTATTCAAACCGGAATCAGGAAGAATTGTATCACGCATGAGCATACGCATATACACCTTGGTTGCTTCATTTGCTTCCTGATATACACAAGTTTCATCAATCTTAGAAGCTGCCGTAGAAACCTTTGCCATTTCCTGAAAATATTTTCCGTATTTGCTTAGTAAAGTATCTGCCATTTCCTTCCTCTTTTGGAGTTTCTTATTCTGCCCCGATTATACTCAATTTTTCTATTTATAACAATAAAAATGAAAAAAGACCGTTTGATACAGCAGCAAACGGTCTTAATTAAAAAAACTCTCCTCGTCAGCCAGATATAGCGTGTAATATTATGAATTTTCTGCGTCTATTACGTTATCAATTATAACTGCAAAAATCATGACGTAATCCTGAAGTGAATCCTCGCGCACCTTAATTCGGTAGCAGTCGCCCCATGTGAGTACCGCAGTGTCCACAGTTGCAACAACTTTTCCATCGAATTCGATTTCGTAGTTATTACCGAACACATCACCTTTAAGACATACATTTTTTCCCTTGATTTCTCCGACAATCTCAGGCTTTGTAAGCTTAAGCTTTTTCTTCAAATGTCCGATTTCTGAGCCATCTTCAAAAATTGAGAATTCAGGAAGAAGTGCAATCAGCTTTTTCTTAAGCTTGAAGATTTCGGTATCTTCCCTACAAATTGTATAATTAAGGTGAGTTAAATCGCTCTGAATAAAATAAACTGGAGTTTTATCTTCAAGATAAATATTATATTTTGCAGTAAGTGAGAATACTTTCTGTTCCATGTAGAAGGATTTTTCGGTTCCTGTTGAAACATTAGATGTAATATTTTCAACTGGCTGGCCACCTACAAGCTGAACAACGACTTTATACAATTCCTCAACAGCGCGGTCAGACTCTGCATTGTCTTTTGAACCTGCGAAATTTCCTGTAAGCAAACCAATTCCGACTTGTTTAAGAAGATTTTTTCCAATATTCTCTGTAACGACTCCGCCCATCTGAATTTTTGATTCATCAGCCTGAACATAAACCGTATAATTTCCGATTTTCCATGTTACAGCCGGTTTTTTGAGCATTTCGCCCATTGTCGGTGTTCCAAAAGAAAGAGTAACCTTCTTAAGTTCTTCAAAAAGCCAGTCAGTTGTGATGCCTTTTGTGTTTTCAAGTTTTTTGTAGCCTGAAATTGAATCGTTGTTCATACAAGTATCCTCCAAATGATTAGTATGCTATTTAATTAGTATGCTACATGGAAATAGAACATATAGTGTGACCAGCCATTGCGGTTTGTATAGTTAGATACAACATACCAGCCGTCTTCACCGTCACTATTTTTGTTTCTAACAATACCTGTTGCAATAGTTGAACCGTTTGAATAATCGAATTTTCTATCGATGTAATCTTCTACACCTTCAATTACATCCATATCTTCATCATCGATTGAATCCTGAGTGATAGCAAAAAACTTATCTACTGTTCCATCAGCATCTGCTGCAACTTCTTCATAAAGAGCCTGTTCAAAGGCATCAGAACCAATAATTTCGTCAAATCTTGTGCTTGAGTAAGCTTCAAGAATCTCACAGCTGAAAACTGTTCCGTCATAAGCGAACGCACCAAAAGTAAAAATTGCAAGTACAGCAAAGATTGAAAAAACTTTTTTTCCAAACATTTTAACAAATCCTCCATTTGATTGTTATTAACTAATTTTATAAAACTAAACGATTTTAAGATATATTGATGATTAATTCCCCACACTTTTGGGTAGTTTTTGCAAAGTTTTTAAATTTTTTTCTGAAATTTTGAGTATTTTGAGCATATTTTTGTCCGATTGTCCTGGAGATTATGCTAGAATAGAACAACCTTATGACGCAAGACAGCAGCAGACAATTGAATCAGTTTCCAATTTATCCCTATTTAGATGAGATTTGCAGCAGTTTGATGAAGTCTCCCTCCCATTTCCTGCTTCTGACTGCACAAACGGGAGCTGGAAAATCAACAATTCTTCCTATTGGATTACTCGAAAACTTTGCAGACAAGCTTCCCGGTAAAATTCTAATGACTCAACCGCGTCGTCTGGCCGTTCTTGGCGTTGCAAATCGAATTTCAGACCTTTTAGACTCTCCCTGCGGTCAAACTTGCGGTTATAAAATCCATCTTGAAAACAAGACTTCACAAGCAACCCGGCTTGAAGTTGTTACCGAAGCAATTTTGGTCCGTTACCTGCAAAATGACCCGATTCTTGAAGATTATTCCGTCGTAATTCTTGATGAATTTCATGAACGCTCGGTTTATACAGATTTGAATCTTGCCTTTTTAAAGGAAGCAATGCAGCTGCGGGATGATTTATACGTCATCATCATGTCTGCCACCATCAATACTCAAAAAATTCTTGAATATTTGAGTGATGGAAATTGTAATTGCAACAACATAATCAATTTTGTACCTGTCATAAATATTCCGGGCAGGCTTTTTCCAATTCAAACCGTCTACGGACCAGAACTGACAGTTGAAGAAGCGATTTTGAATGAACTTTACTCAAATAAATCTTCAGTTAAAAAAGGAGAAGGCATTCTGG
>JAEEGH010012363.1_pt1 | contig 19166 bp, 12 predicted proteins | sample 9134181 | NCBI WGS metagenome assembly JAEEGH01 (sample SAMN16246544, study PRJNA631951) | gut metagenome | biome: gut microbiome; feature: rumen; material: DP-attached | host: Bos | place: Iran: Karaj | collected 2018-10 | reverse complement strand
CCTTTATCCCGGCCACGTTTCTCGCAAATTCAATGACCGCGATCTGCATGCCAAGGCAGATCCCAAAGTAGGAGATCTTCTTCGTTCTCGCGTAGTTTGCCGAGAGGATCATGCCTTCGATCCCGCGGTCGCCAAAGCCGCCCGGCACGATGATCCCGGAAACGCCATTAAGCCTCTCTTCGATGTTTTCCGCAGTCAGTTCTTCCGAGTCCAGCCACAGGATCCTTACCTTTGCATCCATAAAAAAGCCGGCGTGGGAAAGGGCTTCCGAGACGGAAAGATAGGCGTCATGAAGCTGCACGTATTTCCCGACCAGGGCGATCGTAACCTCCTGTTCAGACTTATGGATCCGGTCCACCAGCTCCTGCCAGTTCTGTAGATCCGGCTCCGGCGCACTCATGCCGAGGCCCCGTAATACAACGCCCGAAAATCCCGATTTTTCCAGCATCAGCGGTGCCTCATAGAGGCAGGGAAGCGTGCGGTTTTCGATCACGCAGTCCTCCCGGACGTTACAGAACATGGAGATCTTTTGGAAGATGCTTTTTTCAAGAGGTTCGTTGCAGCGAAGCACGATGATGTCGGGATTGATCCCCATCCCCTGCAGTTCCTTGACCGAATGCTGGGTGGGTTTGGATTTATGCTCGTTGGAGCCATGAAGAAAGGGAACTAAAGTGACGTGAATAAAGAGAGAGTTTTCTCTCCCTGTCTCGAGAGAGATCTGCCGTACGGCTTCGAGGAAGGGCTGGGATTCTATATCGCCGATCGTTCCGCCGATCTCGGTGATGACGATATCCGCGTCTCCTTCCTTCCCGGCGCGGTAAACAAATTCCTTGATCTCATTTGTGATGTGCGGTATGACCTGGACCGTGGAGCCGAGATACTCGCCCCTGCGCTCCTTGTTCAGCACGTTCCAGTAAACGCGGCCGGAGGTCAGGTTGGAATACCGCGTCAGGTTCTCGTCGATAAACCGTTCATAGTGTCCGAGATCCAGATCCGTTTCCGCCCCGTCCTCGGTGACGTAAACCTCGCCGTGCTGATACGGGCTCATGGTGCCGGGATCCACATTGATATAGGGATCCAGCTTCTGGGCCACAACCTTCAGCCCCCTTGCTTTCAGGAGCCGGCCCAGGGAAGCCGCCGTGATCCCCTTTCCGAGGCCCGAAACCACCCCGCCGGTCACAAAGATGTACTTCGTCATTTCCTCTCCCCCTTAATTGTCAAAGATTGGTATAACCCATCAGGTCACGATCCACTTCTCTCGCGGCGGCTCTGCCCTCCGCGATCGCCCAGACCACCAGAGACTGGCCGCGGTGCATGTCGCCTGCCGTATAGACCTTTGCCAGCGAAGACGCGTATTCTCCCGCCTTCGTCTTCACATTGGTCCGCCCGTCCACTTCCACGCCGAAGCTTTTCGTAACATAGTCTTCACTTCCGAGAAAACCGGCAGCGATCAGCACAAGCTGCGCCTTCACCGTTTTCTCACTCCCGGGGACCTCTTTCATCATGATCCGGCCGGTCTTTTCATCCCGTTCCGGCGTGAGGGAAACAAGAACTGCTCCCGTAAGCTCGCCTTTTTTATCCCGGATAAATTCCTTTACCGTCGTCTGATAAACCCGGGGATCTTCCCCAAAACTAAAGATCGCTTCTTCCTGGCCGTAATCCGTTTTCAGGATCCTCGGCCATTCGGGCCAGGGATTGCCTGCCGTGCGTTCCACCGGAGGCTTCTGCATCATCTCCAGCTGCGTCACGCTCTTCGCGCCCAGCCGGATGCAGGTGCCGACACAGTCGTTGCCCGTATCGCCGCCGCCGATCACGATCACGTCTTTGCCCTTCGCGAGGTCATATGGGATCTTCTTAATATCGCTGTCCAGAAGCTCCTTCGTGACCTTGGAAAGAAAATCCACCGCAAAGTAAACACCGTTTCCTTCCCTGCCCGGAGCATTAATGTCTCTCGGATGCGAAGCGCCGCAAGCCAAAATCACGCTGTCATATTCCTTTAGGAGCTTCTTCGCGTCCACCGTCTTTCCGATATCCGCGTTGACCACAAAATGAATTCCCGCCTCTTCCATCAAGGCGATCCGCCGGTCGATGACCCGCTTATCCAGCTTCATGTTCGGGATCCCGTAACGAAGGAGCCCGCCGATCCGGTCTTTGCGTTCATAGACCGTGACTTCATGGCCTCTCCGGTTCAGAGAAAGCGCTGCCGAAAGGCCCGCCGGCCCGCTGCCGACGACCGCGACTTTTTTCCCGGTCCGCACCGCCGGCGCCGGTTCTTTCACCAGTCCTTTTTCATACGCATATTCAATGACCGCGCGCTCATTTTCCTTTGTGGACACCGCGCCGTCCTTCGTCCCGCAGGTGCAGGCGGCTTCGCAAAGCGCGGGGCAGACGCGGCTCGTGAACTCCGGAAAGCTATGGGTCATGGACAGGCGTTCATAAGCCTTATCCATTTTACCCCGATACACCAGATCGTTCAACTCCGGAACAAGATTATGCAGGGGACAGCCGGACGCCATGCCGCTGATCATCCCGCCGAACTGGCAGAAGGGGATCCCGCAGTCCATGCATCGGGCTGCCTGTTTTTGCTGCTCCGCAAGCGGGAGCTGTCCGTGAAATTCCAGGAAATCCTTTGTCCTTGCCTCTTCGGAACGTACCGGTCCCAGTTTTCTTTCATATTCCAAAAATCCGGTTGTCTTACCCATTTATTACCTCCGTCATATCCCTTTGCCCGTTTCATTCATTGATGCTTTCCGCGTCCGATGCCACTAAACCCGCCTGCGGTCTTAGGCCTTGGATCGTTAAGTGCCCCTGTATGGACATCCCTGGCCTCGTTTCACTCGCTAAGGGCTGTCACAAACTCTCGAAACGCCTCGATCCTTGCCTCTTCCGGCTCCAATCCTTTTTCTTCCTGCTTCGCCATGAGCCGCAGCATTTCTTTATAGCCCGTGGGAATGATCTTCTTGAACTTCGGCGCATAATCCGTGAACGAATCCAGGATCTTCTTTCCCTTCTTCGAACCGGTCTCCTTCACATGGTCTGTGAGGATCCGCTTCAGCTCCTCCAGGTCCTTCTTTGACTCCACTTCCTCCATCGCAACAAGCTGTTTATTTAAGTTCCGGTACAGCCGGTTTTCTTCATCCAGAACATACGCCACACCGCCGCTCATGCCGGCCGCGAAGTTTTTCCCCGTAGGCCCTAAGATCACGACACAACCGCCGGTCATGTATTCGCAGCCATGCTCTCCGACGCCTTCGACTACGGCCGTCGCGCCGGAATTACGGATCGCGAACCGTTCTCCTGCCATCCCGGCGATATACACCTCACCGGAGGTTGCGCCATAGAGCGCCACATTGCCGACCAGTATATTTTCGGAGGGCTCATAACGTGCCTCTTCCGGCGCCTTGACGGTCAGCCGCCCGCCGGAAAGCCCCTTGCCGAAATAATCGTTGCTGTCGCCTGTGAGATGCAGGCTCAGCCCCTTCGGGATAAAAGCGCCGAAGCTCTGCCCACCGGAGCCCTTCGCTTCGATCGTGATCGTATCCGGTGCTAAACCCTCCGGAAAACGCCTTGTGATCTCAGCCCCAAGAAGCGTGCCGACGGTCCGGTCCGTATTTTTCACATCGGTTTTGATGCAGGCCGTGCCCTCTCCTTCCAGTGCCTTCTTTACGCTCTTTTCCGAGAGCAGCGCCCGTTCATCCAACGTTTTTTGCAGCGCGAAATCATACACCTTTTCCGGAACAAACACGGATTCCTTCCGGCTGACTCCCGACATATCGAGAAGGATCCTTGAAAGGTTGAGGCGTGCTCCGCGGTCGCCCACACCTTCCTTTACCTTCAAAAGATCGGTCCTGCCGACCAGCTCCGCCACGCTCCTCACGCCAAGCGATGCCATGATCTCCCGCAGTTCCTCCGCGATAAAGAGCATGAAGTTTTCAACGTATTCCGGTTTCCCGGCAAAGCGTTTCCGAAGCGCCGGGTCCTGGGTCGCCACGCCCATCGGGCAGGTATCCGACTGGCAGGCTCTCATCATCACGCAGCCCATCGTAATGAGCGGTGCTGTCGCAAAACCAAATTCCTCCGCGCCGAGGATCGCCGCGATCGCGACATCACGGCCGCTCATGAGCTTCCCGTCCGTTTCGATAACGACGCGGTTCCTGAGCCCGTTTGCGATCAGCGTCTGGTGCGTTTCCGCAAGGCCAAGCTCCCAGGGAAGGCCCGCATTATGGATCGAGGACAGCGGTGCCGCGCCGGTCCCGCCGTCATAGCCGGAGATCAGCACTACGCCGGCTCCCGCTTTTGCCACGCCGGCCGCAACGGTTCCCACGCCGGCTTCCGACACCAGTTTCACGGAGATCCTGGCGTCCTTATTTGCATTCTTCAGGTCATAGATCAGCTGCGCCAGATCCTCGATGGAATAGATATCATGATGCGGCGGCGGCGAGATCAGGCTGACCCCGGGGGCCACATGCCTCGTTCTCGCGATCCAGGGATAGACCTTCTTTCCGGGGAGGTGTCCTCCTTCTCCGGGCTTGGCTCCCTGCGCCATTTTGATCTGGATTTCCTTTGCACTGACTAAATATCGGCTGGTAACGCCGAAACGCGCGCTGGCCACCTGCTTGATCGCGGAATTCCGGTCCTCCTTTGTTCCGGCGGAAGCAAGACGTTCTTCGCTCTCGCCACCCTCACCGCTGTTGGACCGCCCCTGCAGATGGTTCATGGCCAGCGCCAGCGTCTGGTGAGCTTCTTCTGAAATGGATCCGTAACTCATAGCCCCTGTTTTAAACCTCTTCACGATGGAAGCAGCCGCCTCCACCTCTTCCAGAGGAACCTCTTTTCCCGGATATCTAAAGTCCAGAAGTGACCGTAGGTATCCCGTTTCTTCTCTGTTTACGAGCGTTGTATATTCCTTAAACTTTTCGTAGCTTCCTTCTCTGGTCGCCGTCTGCAGGGCGTGGATCGTCATCGGGTTATACCGGTGGTTTTCACCCTGGCTCCGCTCCTTATGCCGCCCGAGCGCTGTCAGCTCCAGATTTACGCAAAGCCCCAGCGGGTCAAAGGCGCGGCTGTGCTGCTCATCCACGGAATGCCCGATATCCTCGAGCGTGATCCCGCCCACGCGGCTCACCGTGCCCGAGAAATACTTCTCAACGACTTCCTCCGAGATGCCGATCGCCTCAAAGATCTTGCTGCCCTGATAGGACTGGATCGTGCTGATCCCCATCTTGGACGCGATCTTTACAATACCGAACAGCACCGCGTTGTCATAGTCTTCCACTGCTGCATAATAATCTTTATCAAGAAGCCCGTCTTCCACAAGCTCGCCGATCGTGGCGTGCGCAAGATAGGGGTTCACCGCCGACGCGCCGTAACCGAGAAGCGTTGCGAAATGATGCACCTCCCTCGGTTCGCCCGACTCCAGGATCAAAGACATCGCCGTACATTTCTTCGTATCCACAAGGTGCTTATGCACAGCTGCCACGGCAAGGAGCGAAGGGATCGCCACATGGTTTTCATCCACGCCGCGGTCGGAAAGGATCAGGATATTTGCCCCGCTCCGATAGGCCTTGTCCACTTCCACCGCCAGGTGCTGCAGCACCCTTGCCATCGGCGTCCTCTTATAAAACAACGTGGACACGCGTGCGACATGAAAGCCCTCCTGTTTGATATTTTCAATCTTCAAAAGATCCAGATCCGAAAGGATCGGGTTATTCACCTTCAGCACATGGCAGTTCTCCGGATCCTGCGCCAGGAGGTTCCCGTTCGTCCCCATGTACACGGTTCTCGACGTCACGATCTCTTCCCGCTGTGCATCGATCGGCGGGTTCGTGACCTGCGCGAACTGCTGCTTGAAGTAATAGAACAACGGCTGATACTGCTCCGACAGCGCTGCGATCGGCGTATCCACACCCATCGACCCGACGGTCTCATTTCCGGTCAACGCCATATTGAGGATCCCGTCGTGATAATTTTCCCATGTATAACCGAAGGCCTTATGCAGCTTTCTCCGGTATTCCCCGCTGATCTCCGGCACCTTTTTATTCGGGATCTTCAGATCCGAAAGCGCCAGGAGGTGACTATCGAGCCACTCGCCAAAGGGTTTTTGCAAAGCAAAGCGTTCCTTCACCTCTTCGTCATAAAGAACGCGTTTTTCCTTTGTATCCACAAGCAAAATTTTACCCGGATGGAGCCGCTCTTTTTTCACAATGTGGCTTTCCTCCAGCGGCAGCACACCCGTCTCCGAAGACAGGATCAGCCTCCCGTCATCCGTGACCACATACCGCGACGGGCGAAGGCCGTTCCGATCCAGGATCGCTCCCATCTGGTCCCCGTCAGAAAACAGGATCGAGGCCGGCCCATCCCAGGGCTCCATCATCGTCGCATAGTACTGATAGAAATCCCGCTCCTCCTGGGAAAGGGTCTCGTTATGCGCCCAGGGCTCCGGGATCATGATCATGGCCGAAAGCGCCAGATCCATCCCGCTCATCATCAGAAATTCCAGCACGTTATCGAGCATCGCCGAATCGGACCCGCTCTGGCTGATCACGGGCAGGACCTTTGTCATGTCCTCCTCAGAAAACATCGCGGTATACATGGTCTCTTCCCGCGCCAGCATCTTGTCCGCGTTGCCCTTGATCGTATTGATCTCTCCGTTATGGACCAGAAGGCGGTTCGGATGCGCGCGGTTCCACGACGGATTCGTATTCGTCGAAAACCGCGAATGCACCATGGCGATCGCCGACTGAAAATCCGGATCCGAAAGATCGGGATAGAAGGAGCGCAGCTGCCCCACCAGAAACATCCCCTTATACACGATCGTCCTGCACGACATGGACGGCACATACGTATTCACGCTGGACTGCTCGAACTCACGCCGGGCTACATAAAGCTTCCGGTCAAAATCAATGTCCTCCGCCACATCCGCCGGGCGTTCAATAAAGACCTGCCAGATCCGCGGCATGCAGTCTCTTGCCGCCTTCCCGAGGATCTCCGGCTTTGTCGCCACTTCTCTCCAGCCAAGGATATTCATCCCCGCCTTCTTCACAATGATCGAAAACAGGGATTTCGCCTGCCTGAGGTCAAGATCCTGCTGCGGGAAGAAGAACATGCCAACGCCATAGCCCCTGCGCCCGGGCAGCTCCACGCCCTGCTTCTTCATCTCCCGCACAAAGAATTCATGAGGGATCTGCGTCATGATCCCCACGCCGTCGCCGGTCTTCCCTTCCGCGTCCTTCCCGGCGCGGTGCTCCAGATTCTCCACAATGGAAAGGGCGTCGCCCACGATCTGGTGGCTCTCTCTCCCTTCGATGTCGATAATGGCTCCGATCCCGCAGGCATCATGCTCAAACAGCGGGTTATAAAGTCCTTTTTCTCTGATTCTCTTCCATTGATCTGTCATCTTTTTCTCTCCTGTTTTATGATCAAGAAGGTATGCAGGCCGTTAGCCTAAAGTTCCTGCACATAGCGAAAAGGCGCCCCGGGATCAACCCGAAGCGCCTTTGCTTCTCGTTCTTAACTTGAGTAATGGTACTTCAAAACGCCGGAAATGTCAAGAGGGGGATTTTTGAAATGTTTTATGCTATAATGTGCCCGTGTTCCTGTTTTGGGGCAATGCGGACGGGTCCAGCTTGCCATTTATTTTGGAGGAAAAACAATGAAAAAAAATATTGCCGTTGCTCTTGGCCTTGCACTTTCGCTTTGCGTGGGCGGCTGTGGCGCGCCGCAGCAAAGCAACAGCGCGGCTGTGCCCGCTCCTATCAACGCGGATGAGGATACGAAGGTGAGTTATCTCGGTCCGGAAGGAACCTATACGGAAGAAGCGGCAGAATTTTTCTTCGATGGAACCGGAATTCTTTTTCCGAAAGAGACCGTTAATGATGCGATCAAGGATGTGGATACGGGAGCGTCACAATACGCCGTGATCCCACAGGAGAACACGCTGGGCGGCGTGGTGACGGACTATGTGGATGCTTTGCTGGCGGAGGATGACATCTATGTGGTGGGTGAGATCATCCTTCCGATCAATCAAACACTGCTTGGCGTTCCGGGAGCAACGATCGACGATATAGAGAAGGTCTGCTCTCATGTGCAGGGACTAAGGCAGACGGAAACCTGGCGGCAGGAGAATCTGCCGGATGCGGAAACGGAAGAAATGGCAAGCACCGCTGCGGCAGCAAGCTATGTCGCGGAGCAGAAGGATAAGTCGATCGCTGCCATTGGCGCGCCCGGAGCGGCGGACCTCTACGGGTTATCTGTTCTGGCGGAAAAGATCCAGCTCACCGACGCGAACAAGACCAGATTTTATGTCCTTTCGAATGCGCCGCTGCCGGAAGGCGGTTCCCCGCGGGCGGTGTTTTCGGCAGAATGTGAAGCGAACCGGTTGGAGGATATCATTGTCTCCATGCACAATGCCGGCCTGGATCTTGTTACGGTCCATGACCGGCCGGAGGGAAGCGCCCTCGGTAAATACCGTTATATCATTGAAACGGAAAGCAAAAACGGCATTACAACGAAACAGATCGATGAAGTCACAAAGGCGGAAGAGGTCCGCTTTCTCGGCAGTTTTCAGATGATCGAAAAAACGGAGCCTGTTTCATAACCCAAACTCCATGCACAGTTTATCAAACCGCGCCTGCTCTTTTTCTTTGATCGCTTTGGACAGATCGTTCATGCAGTGATGGATGACATCGGCATCCTTTAAGACCTCATCCATTGCGCCGTCCGTTACCAGCTTATCATCATGATGATAGATCGCAGAACAGATAAGATCCGTCTCCTTATCATCCGTCAGCTTCAGTTCCCCCAGGATCTCTCTGGCAAGGTCCGCGCCCTTATGCGCATGGTCGTCATAGGATCCTGTCTTATATGCATGCAGGTCATGAAGCATCGCTGCCATCGCCGCCAGCTCCGGATCCTGTCCGCGCTTCTTCGCGATCATTTGTGCTGCGAGCGATACGCCGTACAAATGCGAAATAGCGCTCGTCCTTTTATCGGCATCTTCCATCTTATTCACTTCCGCGTCGACATATTTTCTAAGTTCTTTCAGTCTGCTCATCTTTTCTCCTCCTAAATACTTGGCAAAACACAACCAGGATCCAGCTTGTGAGACCATTATCGAAAAAGCAGAGCGTGGACGCTACGCGTTACTTAATGAGTGCAAGCTTGCGCAGCACGAATTTAGTAACGTACGCAAGCGTCCCCGAGCGAAAGCGCCTCTGCGATTCGATGATGTGTCTCGCAAGATGGATCCGTCCGCATCCGCCATGTGTAAGCAGTAACATTATAGCATAAATCCCTCTCTTGACAATTTAGCCGTTTAGAAGTACGATTACCCACGTCAAGAACAGGAAGCAAAGGCGCTTCGGGTTGAACCCGTGGCGCCTTTTTTATGCGCAGATCGGGTACCCAATCTGCTCGAATATAAGATTAACGAAAGGAAAAAACACCCATGGACGACAAGCTTCATGAAGAATGCGGCGTATTCGGGATCTATGACCCGCTCGGCGGAGCGGTGGCGGAAAAACTGTATCTCGGGCTCCTTGCTTTGCAGCACAGAGGCCAGGAATCCGCAGGGATCTCGGTATCGGATACAACGGGTCCGAAAGGGAACCTCGTGACGAAGAAGGGCATGGGGCTCGTAAGCGAGGTGTTTTCGCCGGCGATCCTGAAGGAGCTGAAAGGGAACATCGGCGTGGCGCATGTGCGTTATTCCACTACCGGGGAAAGTGTTCCCGAGAACGCGCAGCCGATCGCGATGAACTACATCAAGGGAACTCTCTCGCTCGTGCATAACGGAAACATCGTGAACGCGAAGGAGATCAAGAAGGAGCAGATGTACCGCGGGCAGGCGCATTACACGACGACGGATTCCGAGGTGCTGTCCTATGAGATCGTCAGCGAACGGACCAAAACCCCCTCGATCGAGGAAGCGGTGCGGCGTGCGGCGACGAAACTAAAGGGCGGATTCGCCTGCCTCGTGATGAGCCCACGGAAGCTCGTCGGTTTTCGCGACCCCTTCGGGATCAAACCCTTATGCCTCGGGAAGCTGGGCGACACCTTTCTTCTCGCTTCGGAAAGCGCTGCCTTCGGGGTTCTCGGCGCCGAACTTGTGAGGGATGTAAGGCCCGGCGAGATCATCACGATCACAAAGGACGGGATCAAAAGCGACACCTCCCTCTGTCATGAAAAACAGGCGCATTGCGTTTTTGAGTACATCTATTTTGCGAGGACGGATTCGATCATCGACGGAGTGGATGTGCATGAAGCGAGGCTTCGCGCCGGCAGAGCGCTGGCGAAACGAAACCCCGTGGACGCAGATCTGGTGGGCGGCGTGCCGGATTCCGGGCTTGCCGCGGCGGAAGGCTACGCCGCCGGTTCCGGGATCCCGTTTGCCCTGATCTTTCATAAGAACAGCTATATCGGAAGAAGCTTTATCAAGCCTACAACAGAAGAACGCTCCGCTGCCGTCTACAGCAAGCTGAGCGTCTTAAAAAGCGTTGTGGAAGGGAAGCGGATCGTCCTGATCGACGACTCCATCGTCCGGGGCACCACGATGGCCCGCATCATCACGATGCTTCGGAAGGCCGGCGCATCGGAGGTGCATGTCAGGATCAGTTCGCCTCCGTTTCTATACCCCTGTTATTACGGCACCGACGTACCGAGCAGCAACCAGCTCATCGCCTCCCATCACTCCGACGAGGAGATCCGAAAAACCATCGGCGCCGACTCCCTCGCCTATCTGGCTCTCGAGGACCTGAAGGAGATGACGGGCGACCTTCCCCTGTGCGCCGCCTGCTTCGACGCCGGGTATCCGGTATTATAAATTCGAGTAGAAAAAAAGGGCCGGCACATTTTTTCGTGCGCCAGCCCTTTGTATTAATTTATTATGCAGCGTCCGGAAGCTTAGCGGTGTGGGCCAGGTCGGTAATAATATTAACATGGTTTCCGGGAACATCATCAGCCGGAGCCTGCTCCGCCCCCTTCTTAATGGGTGCGGGATAGATCTCGGCAAAGTCGTTTGCCATCGAGACAGGCACATAGCCCATGTCGCTGTATTCTTTGGACTTTTTCTCCCAGTTCGCGGGATTTCCCCACTCTCTCACATCATCATCCGCGATGACCATATAAGCCTGGGCCGGATAGGCATTCTGATCCAAAGCATAATCCATCATGCTGGTATCGCTGCCGCTGTTTCCGAAAGCGAGAACCGGGCGCTGGCCGATCTCTCGCTCGATCCAGATGGCCTTGTTCGCGTTCAGGTTCTTCTGGATAAAGCCACCCGTAAAGACAAGCTCGTCTCCGGGCTCATATTTGAAATCCATATTGGACGGAACATCTTCATAGCCCTTTACCTTCACTTCAAACTCGGTTCCGATGATATGTGCCGGCGAAACATAGTCCGCGATCGGGGAATTCGCTACGATCGCCCTTGTGGTGGTGCGTTCCGTTCCGCTCACCACATAGATCGTGAAATTGTTGTCATAAAGGTACTTGACCAGCTCTACCATCGGCAGATAAAAGCCGTCGATATAGCGCATGTTCTCAAAGCTCGTCGTTTCCTTCTGCCCGAATTCCACGGCATACTCAAAAAGCTCCTGGATCGTCATCCCTGCATACGCCTTTGCGAAGTTCCTGGCCAGCTCCTCTCCCGCCGTATAACCGGGAGCGATCTCTCTGGCGGCCTCCTTCAATTCCTCCGATACCCGTTCCGGATGATCATAAAGGCAATAATTAATAAACATCATCGTGTCATAGTAGGTAAAAAAGGTCTCGCAGGTAAGCGTTCCGTCCATGTCGAAAACGGCGATCCGGTCCTTTATCGGGATATAATTCTCTTCATCCGCCGGATCCGTCACTTTGTCCACATAGCTTCTGAGGCTTTCCGCCGGCACGGAATCCGCGCTCCAGTATTTTGTCAACGGGGTCGAAACTGTGATCCTGCATTTCAGCTTCTTCCCGCCCGTCTTGGCCTTGATCACGGCGTTTCCTTCGTGCACGGCCACCACGAGGCCATCCTGGCCAACCAACGCGACTTCTGCATTGCTGCTGCTCCATTTAACGGGCTTCTTTGTTCCTGTCACCTCGAGCAATAAAGTATCCCCGATGTCCATCACAGCCTCCGTCTGGCTGATCTTCACAGCCGCCCGGATCTTCCCCGGCATCTGCATGCAGCCAAACAACACCAGCACAGCCAAAGCCAACGCTGTCAAACTCTTTAATTTTTTCATGATTCCCTCCTAACTGTTTTTTTACAGAATACCCGCATCCGATACTATCGTCAAGAGCCCATACGAACCTAATGTCAACCAAAATGTATTGGGCCGCAGCCACGCAGCCAGTGCGTGGCTCGGCGATGAAGCGTAACTTCCGAGCTCTAATTTTTTCCAAGATACAAAAAACTCAGCATCGTGATGTCGTCAAACTGCTCTGCCGCGCCGGCGAAAGAGCGGATGCTTTCCATCATGCCGGAGAGAGTCTGTTCCGGCATGACGTCGGGATTTTGGTTCAGGCATTCGATCATGCGGTCTTCACCAAAGAACTCCTCCTTTTCATTCTGGGCCTCCGGCACACCGTCCGTGTATACGAAGATCCTGTCTCCCGGATCCAGATGGAAACTATGCTCTTCGAAGATCTGATCCGGCAGGAAGGCCACGATCTTGGAATGCGGATAGATCAACAGCTGATAGTCCTCTCCCTTTCTTTTCAAGACGGGATCCTCATGGCCGGCATTACAGGCGTGGCCGTCTCCTGTTTTCAGATCGATGACCGCCAGCCATACCGTAACAAAAAAGTGCATTTCATTGTTTTCCAAAAGCTGATTATTTACCTGCTCAAGCGCTTTCCCCGGCGTCATACCGTTCTGCAGGCTGCTTCGGATCAGGCGCTTTGCGATCATCATGAAAAGAGCCGCCGGAACCCCTTTCCCGGAAACATCCGCGATGACAAGGGCAATATGATCCTCATCCAGCAAAAAGAAATCATAAAAATCCCCTCCCACCTCTTTGGCCGGCGTCATGGAAGCGTAGATATCAAAATCCGTTCGATCCGGGAAAGCCGGGAATACGCGGGGGAGCTGTCCTGTCTGGATACCCTTCGCCATATCCAGCTCCGCATCGAGCCTCTCCTGTTTTGCAGTGAGCGTAATGACACTTTCATAGTGCTTTTGGATCTCTCCGGCCATCTCATCGATGTCCCGCGCCAGGCTCCCGAATTCATCGGGCTTTTTTTTCATATCGGAAAGATGTTCCGACAGTTTTTCCCTGGATTTATCCTCCGAATAAGAGCGGATATGCTTCTGGAGTTTTAAAGCCGGACGAAGCGCGTTGAAATAGGTGAGAAGCTGCAAAACGACGTGCAGCCCCGCCATCACGATCAGGATCCACCTTTCAAATTTCAAAGTAGAGGCCCATACGCCCTGAAGCATCTCATCCACGGAAACATCAACAGACATGATCCCCTTCTGTTCCCCTATTAATCCGACCCGTGCATAGATGCCCGCGCTTTCGTTTCCGCTAACAGGGGATCGAAACATCTCGATATCCGAATTGATCTGGGAAAGGGGATCGTCCTCATCCCATTCGAACTCTGACGTGAGAAGTTCTTTCGCTATGGGCTGATTGGAAAGGTCATAGACTTCCTGCCCCGGGACAAACTGCTCCGTTTCCTCCGAGCTCTGTGTCATCAAGTCCTTGCCTGCATGCATCAGGATCCGGGCTGTATCTCCTTCTCCCGGGATCAATATATTTATGTTATCAAGGTCAAAGGTAGTAAGATGATGCTGCGTAAGTTCAATGAGGATCAGGGCGTAACAGTACTCAGCAAAAAGCTTCCGCTGCTCCGGCGGCATGGCGTTAAATTCTTCCGGAGTGACGATCTCGGATTTCGTTTCATACAAAGCACTATGCTCGTCTGTCCATTGCATGGCCGCTTCCATATCTGAAAAGGGCGGAACAGAAAGCTCCTCCCCATGATCTGCCCAAAAATCCATAAGTTCCGAATAACATGCATAAACCTCCAGCTCAACCGTGCAGGAGTTGACCTGGGATCTGAGATTTGTTCTCATGTTTTCCATGGCCTGGTTCTTAAATAAATTGAACAGCACCACCGTGCTGAGAAGCACCGTGCCGACGACCATGATCAATGTAATGATCCCGATCCTGACCAGTACGGAATCCTTCTTCATACTCCATCTCCTTCCTTACCCTTCCCCAGATACAGAAAGCACAGCATCGTGATGTCGTCAAACTGCTCTGCTTCGCCGGAGAAGGAACGAATGCTTTCCATCATGCCGGAGATGGCCTGCTCCGGAGTGGCATCGGAATTTTGGTTCAAACATTCGATCATACGGTCTGTGCCGAAGAGCTCCTCTTTCTCATTCTGCGCCTCCGGTACGCCGTCCGTATATACGAAGATCCTGTCCCCCGGATCCAGATGAAACTTATGCTCTTCATAGAGCTGATCCGGAAGGAAGGAAACTGCCATGGAATGCCTGTAGATCACCAGTTGATAATCCTCTCCCCTTTTTTTCAGCGCCGGATGCTCATGGCCGGCATTGCAGGCAATGCCATCTCCTGTTTTCAGATCGATGACCGCCAGCCAAACCGTAACAAAAAAGCCCAGTTTATTGTTTTCCAGAAGCCGGTTATTTATCTTTTCAAGCGCTTCTCCGGGAGCCATCCCGTTCTGCAGACTGCTTCGGATCAGGAGCTTTGCGATCATCATAAAGAGAGCCGCCGGAACCCCTTTCCCGGAAACATCCGCAATGACAAGGGCAAGATGGTCCTCATCCAGGAAAAAGAAATCATAGAAATCTCCGCCCACTTCTTTTGCCGGTGTCATGGAAGCGAAGATGTCAAAATCCGTTCGTTCCGGAAAAGCCGGGAAAATGCTCGGCAGCTGCTCTGCCTGGATGCCCTTCGCCACGTCTAACTCCGCGTCGAGCCGCTCCTGCTTTGCGGTAAGCTCGATGACATTCTCATAGTGCTTTTGGATCTCTCCGGCCATCTCATCAATGTCCCGTGAAAGGCTCCCAAATTCATCGGGCTTTTTTTTCATCGCGGAAAGATTTTCCGACAGTTCTTCCCTGGATTTTTTCTCCGTATAAGAACGGATATTCTTCTGGATCTTTAATGTCGGACGAAGCGCGTTGAGATAGAAGAGAAGCAGCAAAACGGCAAGAACCGCAGCCATCGCAGCCGAAATCCAACCCGCAAATCGCAGGACATCGGACCATACGCCGCGGATCAATTCATCCATGGAAACAGCAACCGACATGATCCCCTTCTGTTCCCCGTCTTTCCCGATCCGCCCGTAGATGGCCGCGCTTTCCTCGCCGTCAGCAGGAGACCGGAACAGCTCGATATCTGAATTGATCGAGGACGCTTCCGTTCCGAGTTCTGAAAAGAGAAACTCTTTTGCCCCGGGCTGAAGAGAAAGGTCATAGGCTTCCTGCCCCGGGAAGAACTGCTCCGCATCCTCAGGGCTCTGTTTTCCCATTTCCTTGTTTGTATGCATCAGGATCCGGGCAGTATCCCCTTCTCCCGGGATCAGCACCATAATGTCATCGAGATCAAAGGCAGTAAGATGTTGTAACGTAAGCTCCATGAATATCCGATTATAACAATGCTCCGCAAAGAGCTTCTGCTGCTCCGGCGGCATGGCATTAAACTCTTCCGAAGTGACGGCTTCGGCATTGATCGTATTAAAAGACGCATGTTCTTCTGCCCATCGCAGAGCACGATCTATATCCGTAAAGGGCGGAACCGAAAGCTCCGCTCCGTGATCTGCCCAATAGTCCATAAGATCCGGAAAGCATCCATAAACCTCCAGCTCAACGATGCAGGAGCTGATCTGGGATCCGAGATTTTTTTTCATGGATTCCATGGCGCGGTTCTTAAATAAAGCGAACAGGATCGCCGTGCTGAGAAACACCGTGGCGACGAACATGATCAGAGCGATGACGCCGATCCTGGCAAGTACGGATCTCTTCTTCATTCCAAACTCCACCTTTTTATCATCATGCAAGCTTCTTTTCCCTCTTCATCGATCTTTCGATCCTCTGGTAAACCTTCTTCATCGTCAGCCCCTGGACGATGGTCGTAAAGAACACGACGGCGCAGGTTCCTCCCAGAATTATGTGGTAGATCCGCTCATCAACAATGGTGACGGTGCTCATGGCAAGAGCAAGGCTTAGCCCGCCTCTTAGCCCGCCCCAGGTCAGAAGCGCAGTAAACCCGCGCCGATTATAGCCATCCGGTATCTTCCCCATGAGAAACGTGCAGACGCCCACGCTCCCGGCACGGCAAAGGAAATTGCACACAATGGCGATCAAAGATACGGTCACCACATGCCTCAGCTGCAGGATATAGATAAAGCTGAGCCCCAGGATCACATACAGGATGGAGTTCATCAGCTGATCCAGTATCTCCCAAAAGTTATCATATTTCGCGACATCCTCCGTTTCGCCCCGCGTTTCCAGCCGGGTGCGGTAGCTGGAGAACATCACGCCGCAGACCACCGATGCGATGGCGCCGGAAAACTCCAGATATTCGCAGATCAGGTAGATCGAGGACACCGCCAGCATGCTTGTAAAGATCCTTCTTGCGGAATCCTTCGTTTTCATAAAGATGGGATAGCAAAGCAGCGTGATCCCTACGCCGATCGCCACCGCGCCAAAGATCTCCCTTCCCATCACAAGGAAGAAGTTCTGCCGCTCCGTATCGATCGCCAGCATGCCGGAGAAACACACAAAGAGCGCAACGCCGACACCGTCATTCAAAAGAGACTCTCCCTCGATCAGGAAGCTGATCTTTTTCGGCAGCCCAAATTTATTCAGAATGCTGGTGGCCGCGATCGGGTCTGTCGGCGCGATGATACTGCCGAACATCAGGCAGGCCGGAAGCGTGAACCCGATATTAAGGAGGCAGGAGATCCCGTAAAAGAGCAGGCCGTAAAAGACTGCCCCAAGGAAGGTGGCCACAACAGAAAGGACTGTGACCGCCCTGGCCTGTTCCTTAAAATCCCGGATCTTCATATGGCAGGATCCGGAAAAGAGCATGAAGCAGAGGATCCCATGCATCAGGAAGGTCTGCAGATTAATGCCGTGAAGGCTATTGACAAGCGATCCCAACGGTGTGCTCTGCGTAAAGGATTCGATCAGAAGCCCAACTACGCCTATGATCATGGAAAAAAGCATCAGGGCGATCTCATTGGTAATGCGGGTCACCTTCTCGTTGAAAAGGCCGAGAGCCACAATAAGGATCATAAAGACAACAAATACATTCAGTGCATTTTGCATGGGGATTCATTCCTTTGCGAAAATTTTCTCGCCACATTATAGCACGTTTCTTCGTTCTTTGTATATGGTGGGTTCTTTTTGCCTCCTTCCAAACAAAAAAGCTTGTGAGGCACATCATCGAATCGCAGAGACGCTGCCTCTGCTTTCCTTTTCGATAATGGCCTCACAAGCCGGATCCTTTGATCACTTCCGTTGTGTTTAGATCAGGCACGCTCCTCGCGTGTCCCCCGCAGGATTTCGTCCACCGGCGTGTGGAGCAGCCCGCTTAATGCATACAGGTTGTCGATCGACGGGAGGCTCTCCCCCCGCTGCCACTTGTAGATGGCCTGCACAGACTCGAAGCCCATGTATGCGCTCACCTGCTCCACCGACAGATGCTGCTTCTCCCGGAGCTCCTTGATACGCGCCCCGGTTCTTCTTGCGTCAAGTATTGCATATTCCATCGTTTACCTCCTGTACATGATTCTCTCCTCCTCATCAACCTCCCCGTAGCGGCCATCCTCTGTGTTATAGAGGAGAAGGTTCAAATTTCCGTTTTTCCCGTAAACCCCGCCATCGATATAAAAGTGGCTCTTCCCGTCATGAAAGATCCCGTGGAAGTCCTTGTCGTTTTTCAGTTCCGCGGCTCCTCCTTTATGGTGATCGTTGACGGTTTCAAATTTTCTATATATCTATACGCCGGGAAAGGCAAAATCTATCATTTTATTTTTTCAAATGTTTCGTTCTTTGTTTACAGCACAAAAAAAGGAGCCGGCGCACAATGCGTCAGCCCCTCGGCAACTCAATCTTTTGCTTACAGCCCAAAGAGAGACGGTGTGATCAGCAGAACGGATAGGGAAGTTCGTGTTCTCACACCAACGGCACACCGAAAACCTTTAAGTCATCGAGCCTCAAAAACAACGCGCCGTTATTGATCCCATCGCGATGCCCGAGAGCGCAGCCGCCGTCGATGTCATAAAAGTTGTCATTTCGGAACGCCTTCAAGAAGTTACTCTTCTCAAGGTCATTCGTTATGTTCAAAAGAACCCTGATCACCGGAATATGGCCGGTTATGAACATGTAGTCATAGTTCATATAGATATCGGGGCGGTAGGTGTCCCAGTCGTCACGGTAAGGAGAATTCCACACAACATTCCACACCTCTTCATAGTTCATCTCGTTGTATTTCTTATTCTCAAGCCCTTCATAATAATAGGAATGGGTCAGGCAGAATTTTGTTTCCCCCACCTTTATCGTTTTCATCACATACCGGGTATTCAGCCAGTCAAGCAGGCTCTTCCTCTCGGGGAAGGTCAGTTCTTCATACTTTTCGTAGGTTATATCCCCGCCGTTGATCTCGCGCCAGAGGGATGAATTCATCCCTTTGCACTCGGCCTTTCCATCCGGATGGACCGCGGTCAGCATCAGCAGTTCATGGTTCCCGATGATCAGGTCCATGTTCTCATGGTCCTTGATATATTGAAGGATCCTGATCCCGTCCTCGCCCCTGTCGATCGCGTCGCCGATCAGGTAAAGCCGGTCATCATCCGTAAAGCCGATCTCCTTCAAGCCCTTTTCAAACGTATTCCATTGTCCATGAAGATCCGAAACCGCGTATACCGACATTTATCCTCCCTCCAAGTTATCGTGATTACTGCATTGTATCACACTTTACAATAAAGTATAAGGAAAGATAGCCTGTTTTTCATTAAACCGGTAGTTTAAATCCCGCAGGCTGCGTTCGCCCTTGGGCAAAATATTTCTTTGCGCAAAAAAAGGGGCTGTCGCACTAAGAAAGGTGCGACAGCCCCCTCTTTATGCTCAAAATACAAAAACCGCACTTCGAAAAGCGCGGCTTTTGCTGTAAAATATATTTATGCGACTAAATAAAATT
>JAEEGH010012361.1_pt1 | contig 19169 bp, 16 predicted proteins | sample 9134181 | NCBI WGS metagenome assembly JAEEGH01 (sample SAMN16246544, study PRJNA631951) | gut metagenome | biome: gut microbiome; feature: rumen; material: DP-attached | host: Bos | place: Iran: Karaj | collected 2018-10 | reverse complement strand
AAAGAGTTATCAACGTTGGTGACGAAGGAGCCGAGGTTGCGGTTGTTGATGCCGCAGAGGTCAGGTTCCAGTTCGGCATATTCAAGTTCAGACTCTGCATGCATCTCCAGCAGGACCTCCAATCCTAATTCGTGGGCTTTGTCCAGCAGTTGCTTGCATGTTGCCTTGCTGAGGCAGGCTGCAATAAGGAGTACAGCAGAGGCACCGCAGAAGGCAGCGGCATAGAGTTGTGCCTCGTTGATGACGAAGTTCTTGTAGAGAATGGGGAGGATGACGCCGCTCTTCCTCGCCTGACGGATGAAGTCGTCATGTCCGCCAAAGTAGTGCTCATCGGTAAGAATACTCAGCGCAGCGGCACCATTCTGCTGATAGGACAGAGGGACAACATCTGCACGGCCTTCTTCCTTGATCCAGCCTTTCGAGGGCGACCGGCGCTTGAACTCTGCAATGATGCCGGTGTCACTCTGGAGCAGTGCTTCACGCAGCGAGGGTTTCTTGGCCCGCATTCGTTCCAGCTCCTCGCACTTCGTAGCGATGATTTGTTCGAGAATATCTTGCATATCTTTCGTTATTACGTTCTTATGCTATATCGTAAAGGCGACTAACTGTTCAGTTCCACGAATTTCTTAAAGGTGCGGAGGGCTGCACCGCTATCAATACTTTCACGGGCTATCGCAATGCACTCATCAATATCTTTCTCGCCCTTCTCTAACACCTGAATACCGAAAGCGGCATTTGCCAACACGATATTCTTCTGAGCTGGCAAGGCTCGGTTCTCCAGTACGCTGTCGAAGATCTGGGCGGCTTCTTCCTCGGTGGCGCCACCAACGAGTTCCTCAGGCTTTGCAATCTCAAAACCCAAGTCGGCGGGCTTGAAGATACGCTCGTAATTCTTAGTGGTGACCTTGAAGTCGCCGGTCAGGGATATTTCATCGTAGCCGTCGATAGAATTGACAATGCCATAGTCAATACCTATCTTTTGATAGACCTGATGGTAGAGGCGCATCTGGTCAAGATTAGCCACACCGAGGAGCTGGCACTTGGGCTGACTGGGGTTGACGATGGGACCCAGCAGATTGAAGATGGTGGGGAACTGCAGCGCCTTGCGGATGGGACCGACAAACTTCATGGCACGGGCAAAGAGCTGTGCATGGAGATAGACGATGCCTGCCTCGTTGAGCGAGCGGTTCAGACGGTCGATGTCGTCGGTAAAACGGATGCCGTGATGCTGGATGACGTTAGAGGCACCGCTCACGCTGGTAGCCGCATAGTTGCCGTGCTTGGCCACCTTGTAGCCGGCACCTGCAATCACGAAACACGCTGTGGTAGAGATGTTAAAGGTGTTCTTTCGGTCGCCGCCGGTACCTACCACATCAATGTATCGGTCGCAGTCCAGTACGGCCGGAACGCCAGTCTCCAGGATGCCGTCGCGGAAACCAAGCAGCTCATCGACGGTCACGCCGCGCATCTGCAGACAGGTCAGCAGGGCCGTAATCTGCTCGTTGGGGTACTCACTCTGGGTAATTCCTATCAGGATGGTTTTCATCTCCTCGCGGGAGAGCTCTTCGTGATTCAGCAGGCGGAAGAGATAGCCTTTCATTGTTTGTTCCATTTTATATAATATTTTTCGTTATATCGTTATGACATTATATCGTTATGACGCCGTTAAAGAAACATCCAGTTCTGCAGCATCTGACGACCGTCGGGAGTCAGCACGCTTTCCGGATGAAACTGAATACCTCTGACGTTCAGTGTCTTGTGGCGCAGGGCCATGATCTGACCTTCATCGCTCTCGGCGGTAATCTCCAGACAGTCGGGGAAGCCGTCCTTGGAAACCACCCACGAGTGGTAACGGCCCATGGTGATGCGACTGGGCAGTCCGCTGAAAAGCGGATCATTGCCCAACTGGGTGCCCTCAGTGGCAACGCCATGAAAGACGTCAGAGAGGTTTTCCAACTTGCCGCCAAACACCTCGCCAATGGCCTGATGACCCAGGCAGACGCCCAGAATGGGTTTCTTGCCAGCATAGGTACGGATGACATCGAGCAGAAGCCCTGCCTCGGAAGGGATGCCAGGACCTGGGGAGAGGATGATTTTACTGTATTCTTCCAGCTGCGGAAGCTCAAACTGGTCATTGCGCAGAACGGTAACCTCTGCGCCAAGTTCCTTGACCAAGTGACTCAGATTATAGGTAAACGAGTCGTAGTTGTCGATAATCACTATTTTCATAATGTTTCTGCTTTTTCAATGGCCCTCCTTAAAGCCCCAAGTTTGTTGTTTACTTCCTGCAACTCGTAGTCCTCGTTGCTCTTGGCAACAATGCCGCCACCAGCCTGGAACCACAGCTCACCGTTGCGTGAGACGAAGGTGCGGATGGTGATGGCCTGGTTGAGCGAGCCGTCAAGCCCAATGATGCCGATGCATCCGCCGTACGCGCCTCGGTTGTGGGGCTCGTAGTCAGAGATGAGCTGCATGGCACGCACCTTCGGAGCACCTGAGAGGGTGCCTGCCGGGAAGGTGTCGATAAAGGCCTTGATGGGGTCCTTGTCTGTGTCGAGCTCGCCGGAAACCCTCGACACCAGATGAATGACGTGCGAGTAATACTGTATGTCCTTGTAGTACTCCACCTGCACGTTGTGGCAGTTGCGGCTCAGGTCGTTACGAGCCAGGTCCACCAGCATCACATGCTCGGCATTCTCCTTGGGGTCGTTGCGCAGGAACTCAGCTCCTCGGCGGTCGGCCTCGGCATTGCCAGTGCGTTTCGTGGTGCCGGCAATGGGGTCAATGTAAGCCTTGCGGCCCTCAATACGGCAGTGCGTTTCAGGACTGGAGCCGAAGATGCGGAATCCGCCGAAGTCGAAGTAGAAGAGATAGGGCGAGGGGTTGATACTCCTCAACGCACGGTAGAGCTTGAAGTCGTCGCCCTCGAACTTTTGGATGAAACGTCGGGAGAGGACAATCTGGAACACGTCGCCACGCAGGCAGTGCTGGATGCCGCGACGGATGTTCGCCTTGTGTTCCTCGTCGGTCAGCGTTGAGACGACGTCACCCACCGGGCGGAAGCCGTAGGCTTTCACGTTCGCCTTGTTCATGGCCTTGAGGACGGAGTCGATTTCAGACGCGTCGCCCGAAATATCCACAATCTTCAGCATGTTGTTGTGGTGGTCGAACACAATCACTACCTTATATAATATATAGAGCACGTCAGGGGCATCGTTACGTTCCTGCGTCTCATCCTTCACGGCGATGTTCTCGAAGTAGCGTACAGCGTTAAACGAGGTATAGCCGAAAAGGCCGCAGACCTCAGCGTCTTTGCCTTCAACGTGGATGCGGTCGATGAGTGCATGGATGGCCTCAGCACAGCCGAAGTCTTCCGACAAGGGCTGTCGGAGCGTTGTTCCGTCAGGGAAACTGACGGACGCCATACCGTGTCCAATGGCCACGCTGGCAATGGGGTTGATGCCAATGAAGCTTCGTGAGTTGCTGGCATCGTGATAGTCAGAGCTTTCCATCAGGGCACTCTGGGGGTAGAGGTCACGCAGCCGCAGATACACGCCAACCGGCGTATAGAGGTCGGCCAGGATGGTCTTGCTCGTCGTCGTATAGTTGAATGTTTTCATCATTATCTGTTTTTAATTATCAATTATCAATTAGAATTTTCCGATTTCGGAGAATTCTTCAGGTACGTCTCGATGTCCTTGTCGCCTCGACCGCTGACGGTGAGCACGACGACATCGTCCTTCTTGAAATTCACTTTTGACAGGGCGGCAATGGCATGGGCACTCTCAATGGCAGGGATGATGCCCTCCAGGCGGGTCAGCTCGTAGCCGGCACGGATGGCCTCATCATCGTTGATGCTCAGCACCTCGGTCCTACCCTGCTTAGCCATGTTGCAATGCATGGGACCCACACCGGGATAGTCCAGTCCGGCCGAAATGGTGAAAGCCTCCTGAATCTGTCCGTCATCGTCCTGCATCACCAGCATCTTTGCTCCGTGCAGAATGCCCACGGTGCCGCGATGGATGGTGGCTGCCGTATAGTCGGTGTCCCAGCCGTGACCTCCTGCCTCGGCCAGCACAATCTTCACCCGCTCGTCGTCCATGTAGTGGTAGATGGTTCCGGCTGCGTTGCTTCCACCGCCTATGCAAGCCATGAGGCAGTCAGGATAGTCGCGGCCTATTTTCTCTTCGAGCTGCCACTTGATCTCCTCGCTGATGATGCTCTGCATGCGGGCCACCAGGTCAGGATAGGGATGCGGTCCCATGGTCGAACCTACGATATAGAAGGTGTCAGCAGGATGACAGCACCAGTCGCGGATGGCCTCCGAACAGGCATCGCTCAGCGTCATATTGCCCGTTCTCACCGGGTGTACCTCAGCGCCCAGCATCTTCATGCGTTCCACGTTCGTATGCTGGCGCTCCACATCGGTGGCACCCATGAACACCTCGCACTTCATACCCATCAGCGCGCATACTGTAGCCGTTGCCACACCGTGCTGACCGGCTCCTGTTTCCGCAATGATGCGCGTCTTGCCCATCTTCTTCGCCAGCAGGATCTGCCCTACGGTATTATTGATTTTATGGGCACCGGTGTGGTTCAGGTCCTCACGCTTCAGATAGAGCTGACAGCCATACTTCTCGCTCATCCGCCGGGCAAAATACAGCGGAGAGGGTCGGCCGACATAGTCCTTCAGCAGGGCGTGGTACTCCTTCTTGAAGTCCTCGCTCTCAATAATCGGCAGATAGGCCTCCTGCAAGTCCTTCACGCACTTGTACAGAATCTCCGGCACGTAGGCTCCGCCAAACTCTCCGTAAAATCCTTTCTCATCTACTTGATACTTACTCATTGTATATTATGTTTTATGTTGAATGTTTCTATCATTGAAAGAGGCCCGTCGTAAGAACGACAGGCCTCTCAATATCTCCCTTGTGCAAATCTACAGGTATGCGGCTATCTTCTCACGATTTTCCGAATCTTGAGTTGCGCCACCACCAATAGTTGTTTGCTGTTCTGTTCATGTTGTCTTTTTTTACATTTCGCCGGCAAAGGTAAGCATTATCTTTCAATCTGCAAAATTTTTTGCCTATTTTTTTACTCTCCTGCATATTTTTCCTTTTTTCTTTCGCTTTATCAGTTTTTTATATTATCTTTGTAACCTGTTTCTAAAAACATAGAACTATGCGCAAGTTTCTTATTTCATTCATGGTCATGTTACCGCTACTGGGCATGGCACAAGTAACAAAAACAATAACAGTAACGAACCCGGGTGAGCTGTCGAAGCAGATTAGCGACGACGAGAAATTCAAGATTACCGAACTCACCGTAAGCGGAGCATTGAACGGTAACGACATGAAGCTGATACAGCAGATTGTCAACCGTTCGAAAGCCAACGACAAGAAAGGCGAGTTCCTCGTCACGAAGCTCGACCTTTCAGGAGCCTCCATCCTGGAGGGCAAGGACGGCATGAAGCTCAAGGCCAACGAGTTGCCCGACGACTGCTTCGCGGGTGCCAAGGGACTCATCAGCGTGTCTCTGCCATCCACGCTCGTTGCCATCAGCAAGGACTGCTTCGACAACTGCACGGCCCTGACAGCAGTCACCATTCCCTCCTCGGTCACACGTATCGGGGACGGTGCCTTTGACGACTGTGAAGCGCTGGCATCCATCGCACTGCCTGACGGACTGACCGACATCGGTGACGGAGCATTCAGAGACTGCAAGGCGCTGACTGCCATCAGCATCCCCGGCAACCTGAAGAAAATCAACAAAGCGGTCTTCAAGGGCTGTGAGGCGCTGAAGGACGTTTCCATGCCCGAGAGCATCAAGTCCATTGAGGCCGATGCGTTCAACGGCTGCAAGAACATTGAATCCATCAACCTGCCGTCCAACGTCACAGAGATAGGAAACGGTGCCTTCGAAGACTGCGAAGCACTGGTTTCCATTGACTTGGACAAGGTACAGAAGATTGCCAACAATGCCTTTGAGGGTTGCAAGCGACTGAATGCCGTCAGCTTTTCCGACCTCTCGAGCCTGGGCAGCGATGCCTTCAAGGACTGCGTCTCACTCACCTCTGCCAACCTGTCGGGAAGCCTGACATCCATCGGCAGCGATGCGTTCAGCGGCTGTCAACAGCTGTCGGCTGTCAACATGCCCGGCTCGCTGAAGGAGATTGGCAACAGCGCCTTCAAGGGCTGTCAGGCCCTGCAGGCCATCGAACTACCTGAGATGCTGGAGAAAATCAGCGGACATGCCTTTGAGGGCTGCATCAGCCTGCGCAACGTCACCATACCCAAAATGGTCAAGGCATTAGGCAACAGCGCCTTCGAGGGGTGCAGCCAGTTGGACAGCGTGGCTGTCAACGGCATCCTGACCGAGATCACGGCAGGCACCTTCTTGGATTGCAACAGCCTGCGTACCATCAGCCTGCCGGTAGCCATCACCAACATCGGCAACAAGGCCTTCATGGGTTGCGTGGCACTGAAGTCCATCACCCTGCCCGTCGCGCTGAAGTTCATCGGCGACGATGCCTTCGAGAAGTGTTCTTCGCTGACCAGCATCGAGATACCCGTCGGCGTCACCTCCATTGGCAGCGATGCCTTCTATGAGTGTGTCATGCTGCAGTCGGCTGAACTGCCCGCTGCCTTGAAGAAGATTGGCGGCTCTGCCTTTGCCAAGTGTCCTTCGCTGCGTGAGGTAAAGCTTAACTGCCCTGCCCCGCCCTCTATCTCGAAGAGCACCTTCAAGGATGTGGTGAGCTGTATCTTCCTCGTTCCCCGACGTTCTGCCAAGATCTACCTGGAAGACAAGGTATGGTCGAAAATCTCTTCCATCAAGGAAATGGATTATTAAAGTTAATATATAAAAAAACATCATGAAACGTTTATTATTTGGATTATCATTTATCTTTTGCTACCTGACTGTTAGCGTAGCGCAAACCCCGATGAAGGCTCCCAAGGGTGGCAAGGCCATCAGTGACGAACTATTAGGTATCTTCTTCGAGGATATCAGCAGCTCTGCCGACGGTGGCCTGTATGCCGAGCTCGTGCAGAACGGCTCGTTCGAGTACAGCCCCGCAGAACGTGACGGCTGGGGAGCAGGCACCGCCTGGAAACAGATTCGTCCGGGCCATTCCTTAGGAACCATGCAGGTGCGCATGGACAATCCCCTCAATGCCAACAACCCCACCTACATGCGACTTCACACGGAGCGTGCCAAGGAATACTACGACTATCGCGGCTGGAAAGGCTATGGCTTGCAGAACGACGGCTTCGACGGCATCAGCGTGAAGGCTGGCGAGAAGTACAATTTCTCCGCTTTCTTCCGCCTGCCGGCCAACAGCCAACAGCCAACAGCCACCACCCAAATACGCATCGCCCTTGTAGAGCTTCTGCAGGGATGGCCCCCCAAGGACCCCAAGCTGCTTGGTGAAGCCACCATCACCGTCAACGACAAGAACTGGCGTAAATACGAGGCAGTGCTTACTGCCGACAGCACCTGTCAGAAGGCTTCCCTCCAGATTCTCGTGCTCAACACCGGCGACGTCGATATCGACATGGTGTCGCTCATGCCGCAGGAGACCTTCAAGGGTCACGGCCTGCGTCCTGACCTGGCTCAGGCTCTGGCCGACCTGCACCCGAAGTTCATGCGCTTCCCCGGCGGATGCGTGGTACATGGCGGTGGCGACGGATTCTGGGATACCTATCGCTGGAAGACAACGGTCGGCCCGCGTGAGCAGCGTCGCGGTCTGAAGAACACCTGGGGCTATCACCAGTCCATGGGACTCGGATACTATGAGTACTTCCAGTTCTGCGAGGACATTGGCATGCAGCCCGTGCCCATCCTGCCCTGTGGCGTGAGCTGTCAGGGAACTAACGGCGGCTGGAGCATGTGGCCGACACAGGCACAGGACGTAGTGCCCATGTCTGAGATGGATGAGTGGGTACAGGATGCCCTCGACCTCATTGAGTGGGCCAACGGCGACGTCACCACCAAGTGGGGACGCGTGCGTGCCGAGGCTGGTCACCCCGCACCCTTCAACCTGAAATACTTAGGCATCGGCAACGAGGAGAAGATCTCGCCTGAGTTCTGCGAGCGTTTCAAGTATATGTACGAGAAGATCATGGCGGCACATCCTGAAATCGTCATCGTAGGTACGGCAGGCCCCGGCTCACATCCCGGCAACCCCGACTTTGAGGAAGGCTGGAAGCTGGCCGGCGAACTGGGCATGCCCATCCTGGACGAGCACTACTACGAGCCGCGTGACTACTTCATGAGCAGCCGCCAATACGACAGCTATCCGCGCGACCGTAAGACAAAGGTCTATCTCGGAGAGTATGCCGCCAAGGACAAGAAGCTCATCGACGCACTGGCCGAGGGTCTTTACCTGCTCCATGTCGAGCGCAATGGCGACGTGGTATGCATGACCAGTTACGCACCGCTCTTTGCCAAGAAGACCAACACCAACTGGAACCCCGACCTCATCTACTTCGACAACGAACGCCCCTACCTCACCTGCAGCTACTACGTGCAGCAGCTCTTCGGGCAGAGTGCCGGACAGTACTACTACGGTGATTGCGTGACCATCGAGAACCCCGACTGTGCCACACGCTGGCAGGGGCTGCCCGAAGGTCAGAATGGCGGTAACCTACAGGATCAGTCGGTAGTGCTCAACACCAAGACACGCCGTCTCTACGTCAAGCTCTGCAACGCAGGCGAAGAGGCCAAGAAAGTGAACGTCAACCTCAGCCGCTTCGGCATCAAGAAGACGGCCACGAAGACCGTCATCACCGGAAAGCCCGACGATGAGAACAACTACGAGGCACAGCCCATCCAGCCACAGACGGAGACCATCAAGGCCCAGAAGAAGTTTACACTTGACCTGGCCCCCTACTCCTTCGTCATGCTGGAGTATCAGTTATAAGAATCTTCTACATGTCGCTCGTGAGCATCAATCGATAGTCCACGGGCGACATGCCTTTTTACTTTTCCAGGGTAAACAGCGGCAGGAATCCACTGAGGCTAAAGACCTCCAGCACAGCGCCAGACAGGTTCTTCAGAATAGCCTTGTGTCCGTTGCTACGCGTGTGCTTGAAAATACCGAGAATAATGCGCAGACCGCTACTGGAGATGTAGTCCAGTTCCTTACAGTCAATGACTACATCGCAGTCTGTACGTTCAAAAATGGGTGCAAGACCACGTTCTGCCTGGGTGCTGGCAGCATTGTCGAGGGAACCACTGAGGACTACAATGAGCCTGCCCTCTTGCTCGTTGATTGTGATGTTAAACATAATTTTATTTGACTATTTTACTATTTGACAATTCTACCTTCTTACTTTTTTACCTTTCTTATTGTCAGGATGTTATGTCCGTCAAGTCGCTGGTAGTCCAGTCCGTCGGACATCTGGTGCAGAAACAGGATGCCCAAGCCACCGGGAGGCCGTTCGTCGACAGGCACGGAGAGGTCCGCCGTTGAGTCGGCCGTCGGGTCGAAGGGCTGTCCGTCATCGTCGATGGTCAGCACCAGCTGGCTGTCGTCTGTCGTCGCCTGTAGCTTGATGGTTGTGGCCTGCCCATAATTGATGATATTAGCCACAGCCTCCTCAACGGCCAAGCGCAGGCGCTTCGCCTCAAGCTCGCTGATGCCGGCCTGCTCCGCAACGTGGGCAATAAAGGGCTCCAGTCGCCCGATCTCCTCCATCGAGGAAGGAAGCGTCAACTCTTCACCTTCCACCTTCCACCTTATAGCCAGCAGAGTGATGTCATCGCTCTGCTCGGCCTCACCCGCATGGCGTTTCACCGTACTGTTCATGAACGTCACCAATAATTATCAGGGGACAAAGATAGTGGAAATATTCCATTTAACCAAGAAAATAACAAAAAAATCTAAAGTGACCAGCGACAGCCAAAAAGGAACTGCCGCCCTATTCGAGGACGGCAGTTGACTTAGTCATGTAATAAGTTACGAGGGGTATCCATTCTTCCTCCGAATTTTACGATACGTCCGTTTATCTTCACCACCTGGTCTATCTTGATGGTCCTCTTATTGAGTTCCTCGGTGATTTTCGGGTCAATGAGAAAGAGCAGGCTCATTTCATTTCTCCTGTATCTCACCTTGAAGATACCCAGTTCGTCAATGCGGAGGGCATTGCCCGTCTCCATGATATAATCCAGGATAAGGGAAGGCAGCACCAGCAAAACCTGCCTGAGCGTCGTTTCGTCCATGAGGGCGCCTTTCCCGTGGGCCTTTGTCCACCGGGCAAACTCCCTACAACTGGCTATATACGACTTGCCTGTCAGTATCCTTGAAGGACGGGGGTCGTTGATGTCCGAATACAATTCTTGCAGCGTAATCATAGGCCGTCCACCTCCTCCCGTTCCTGCCCCTCAGGCGACAACCTACACCAAAAACACTTCATCGGATAAGGCAGCAGCGTGAAGGCCGACTCAAAGCCAGCTGATGTCAGGAAGTAACGCGACTCCACGCGGCACATGCCTGCGGCAACGGCGTAGAGCCAGCCCTTGTTCTGCTGCACCTGATTGCTGAAGTATGCACCCTTACGCATGGCATCGTAGTATGCCTTCTCGTTGTTCGTTCCGTCACCGTCAGGAGCCCAGCGGTGGATGATCTGCTTCACCGTCCTGAGCTTGTAGTCACGCACGTACTTGGTCAGCAGGTAGAGACCTGCACGAACACCCCACACCATGAGGTCGAACTGTTCGAATGCAGGGTCTTGGCCATGCAGCACCTTCCCCGCCCATTTGCTATTCGTCTTGCGAATGTTCATGGGGTTGTTGTAGCGAATGCCGCGAGGCAGAATCTTACAGTTCTTCATCGTCCTTGTCTTTCTTAAAGATGTCAATCACTTCCTTTACTAACTCGATGATGGGTTTGAGAAGTCCCACCAACTTCAGCAGCTGTTCCCAGCTGAACATAAATATCTTTTTCATAATTCTTCTAATTCTTAAATTGTTAAACTAATGGATTTTTCTATTTTGTGCCCCGTAGGTAAGCCTCCCCTTTCGGGGAGGTTTGGTGGGGCCTTTTACTCACATTCAACGGCGTACTCTTCGGAAACGCGATGCTGTAGGCGCTGTCTAAGGCCTTGAGGTTAATCTTGTAGTAGCTGATGCCTAACCAGACCGACACGATTGCCCTGAGCAATTCACGATGCTTACGCGGGTATAAAGAAGGCAGCGGAAGCTCGTTCCACCCTTCCTGCTCACACCGGCTGCACACCTGCCAAATGAAATCCTCGGTCGCCTCACCGCCAAACCACGTCTTCAACACGTTCCTGATGCAGAACCGCTTGCACTGACCTCCAAGGAGGCGCCTTGTGCGCTCCAGCCTGCGCCAGAGCCGCACAAAGCATTCTTGGGTATTTTCAACACAAATCATATCGTTTCTTTTTTTTTTACCACGAATTACACGAATTATACGAATTTTTTAGCTGCGCACAGTAACCATATTTTTATCGAATTTCACGAAACGAGCGCTGGTTATTCGTATCATTCGTTGTAAATCAATAGCTGTGCATAAAATAAATTCGTATAATTCGTGAAATTCGTGGTCGTTATTATTTCTTCGTGGTTGAGAACTTCCGCTTGTACTCCTCCGTCTTGCAGTATCTGCCGCTTACCTCGTCATAGACGATGTAGTGGCGACTCTGCCAACTGCGCAGCGTGCTTTCGCCGTCACCCGACTTGCCCTGCTGCTGGCGCATCTGGCGGTACTGTGGCTTAGAGAACTCATCGGGCAGCAGCTCCAGCAGGTTCTGAGGGCCTGACTGCCGCTGAATCTCCACCTCCTCGCGCAGCTCCTTCTCCAGTTGCTGACCGAAGTAGAGCATCTTGCACCACAGGTTATATTGCTGCGACCAGCGGACGAAATCGGCAATCTCCTTCGACCACTTGTAGCCGTGCGCCACGTAGAGCACCATTCCCTTCAGCCAGGCAATAACGTTGGCACGATAGGAAAACACCCTGTAGGCCTCGCTCTCAAAGAGCTTCGCGGCATCCTTGTTCTCCTGCTTCATCTCGAGAGACAGCTTCTTCGACTGCGGACACTCAATGAGTCCGTTGGCAGCCTCCAGGCGGTCGATATAAGGTTTGAGCTCTGCGGCAAACGTGTGGTCGTAGATGCCCAGGATAGGCTCCGCATCATCGTCCTCATCGCTGTGGATAATGGTCGAAATGTCCAGTCGGCTCACGGTACCGTCGTTCACCATACGCAGGAAGAATTTCTTGGCATTGGGAGGTGTCGTTGAGGCGTTGAAGTTCCATCGCAAGGGAGCAATGCCACTGACGCTGTCGGCTCCTACGCGCTCCTGACCGGCATCGCTATTGTCAAAGGCCTTTCTGATGAGCAGACCCACTTCATCCACCGTGCCCTTCGATGTCACCTTCTTCAGACCCTCAATCTCGTCAACAATGGTATAGATGAATCGCTGGCCGTTGTTGTGGGCATCCACGATGCGCTGGTTGAAGACGGCATCCGTCAGGTTGTCGATGAGCATCTGAATGCAGATGTCCGTCGGTCGCGGGTCTTTCTTCTGCTTCGCGCCCGGGTTCTTCTGCTTCCACTCGGCCTCGCGCTGACGGTTGGGAATGTCGCGCTGCTTGATGTCCTCCATGATGTACTCGATAGGCTTCTTGATGGTACCCTTGCCTATCGACTGGCGGCCAATCAGGATGTTCATGAACGTCGCCTCGTGCTCCACGTTGTCCCAGTAGCGGAACTTCACGCCGTGCAGGTGGGCACCCAGCGCAGGGAACACCGCATTGGCCACCGCCGGCTTGTAGAACCAGGGCACGTTCTTCGTCAGCAGCCTCAGCAGCGGCGGCAGCTTCTTCGGCATCGGCGGCGGCGTGGTCAGCGTGCCGCCACAAGCCTTCACCGCCTGCTGCGACTTCAACGCCTGCAACACCTGCTTCAACCTGTAGGGCATGCCCCTGCGAGGCTCCTTCAAGGCGTTCTCCAGCGTCTTGCGCCATTCGGACTCTCCCCCGTCCCCTCCCTGCGAGGGAGGGGTGTAGATAGTTCCTGCCCTTGAGTCTGACTGCTCCCCTCCATTCAGGGAGGGGTTGGGGGAGGGTCTCCAGTAGTTCGGGACGACCTGCATCAGCTTCTCCAACGAATAGTCACAGATGCTGCGGATGGTCACCGCCAGCTCAAACGTCAGCACGTTACGGTCGCCCTCCGAGGGTTCCTTCCCGTCGTTGAACAGCTCCCAGTACTTCCGGATGATGTCCGCATACGGAATGCCGTGATAAGAGGAAGGAAATAGCCTCCCCCTATCCCCCTCCAAAGGGAGGGGGGATTCATCATTACACAAAAGGGACGGTTCTTTTTGTGTAAAAATCTCATCATCCAGATAAATCAGCTCAGCCTCCGTCGTGGTGAAGAACACGCGGGTGATGTCCTTTGCACCCTTATCGAACTCCACGCCGAGCAATTCGCTCGCCCATTTCAGGTTTTCCTCCTGGCTCAGCTCCGGACGACGCTTGAACACCAGATGATAGCCCTTCGTGGCCGACCGTTCGAGCATCAGCAGCCCGAGTTCCTCCTTCTTCGACAGCACCAGCTCGGGTACCTTCCTCAGCCATTCAGACTCTTCTTCAGACGAGCATTCTTTCTCCCCTCCTTTTTGGGAGGGGTCGGGGGTAGGCTTCCAGTCGATGTCCATCCCTACCGTTGTGCTCATCCGCTTCGAACCCTTCAGCGTACCGTCATCATTGGGCAGACACGAATAGTTCATCTGCACCAGCTGTCGCTTCTGCTGCTCGTCACCCTCGCGCACCGCCTGCATCGTGGCCGCCTGCCGACCGCTGTTGCGCAGCGCCATATACTCCTCACGGTTCTGGACGGGGCGCATCCTTTTCGCCCCATCCTTATAGTAAATTACATGTACACTCATACCGGTTATTGGTTATTGTTTATTGGTTATTGGTCTGACCTCCTGCGGTGATATGTTTGAGCCTGCAGATGAGAACACCAGGCAGGAGGACGCATTCTACGAGGAGTCTGACTATGCACATGGTCTGTTGATATACGGTTATGACCGTCTTCCCTATATGACCTCGTCCACGACCGACATCGCCACCGATGATGCTGTGACCAACCTGACGAGTAGCACTTATTTGGCTATGGCTACCGGCTCGTGGGCATCCGACAACAACCCCATGTCAGTATGGGACAACTGCAAGGATGGCATCCAGTATGTCAACAAGTTCCTGACCATGGTAGAGAAGGTGAAATGGGCTCCCAGCGCCGCTTCAAAGCAGCAGATGTTCATCGACCGACTGAGAGGAGAGGCTTTTGGCCTGCGAGCTATTTTCTATTACTATCTGCTTCAGGCTCATGGCGGCTATGCCGACGACGGCGTGCTCTACGGTGTGCCCTTGCTGACCGCTCCTGAGGACGGTAGCTCCAACTTCAACCAGCCTCGCGCTACTTTCGCCGACTGCGTGAAGCAAATCTATGCCGACTGCGACAGTGCTATGGCGCTGCTCCCGGTAGATTATGTAGACATCAGCAGCAATGAGGATATCCCTGCAAAGTATCGCGCTCTTGGTGCCAATTATTCCAACTTCAACCTGGTGTTCGGCTCCAAGTCACGCAATCGCCTGTCAGGTAAGTGTGCTGAGGCCGTCAAGGCTCAGGCCGCCCTCCTGGCCGCCAGTCCCGCCTTCCGTGAACAGAGCGGCGTGACCTCGGCCGAGGCAGCCACCCTTTGCGCCAATGTACTCAAGCGCATCGGTGGATTAGAGGGATTCGACCCCACAGGCCATACCTGGTACAAGAACAAGACAAAGATTGACGGCACTTCAGAGATGCCCGAAGTCCTTTGGCGCACCGACCGTGCGAAGAGTTCTGCCCAGGAGCTTGACAACTTCCCGCCGACGCTCTATGGCAGAGGCCGTGTCAATCCGTCGCAGAATCTCGTCGATGCATTCCCCATGCTCAACGGACTGCCCATCACTGATCCTAATTCCGGTTACGACCCTGCCAATCCCTATGCCAACCGTGACCCGCGCCTGAACGACGACGTCATCTATAACGGCACCACATTCAGAAAGGCTGAAATCATCACTGGCAACTATCCCAATGAGAAGAGCGAGACCGACGACAACCTGAACAGCATTGCCAATTCCACACGCACTGGCTATTACCTGAAGAAGCTCCTGCGCGACGATGTCAGCCCGCTGTCCAGCTCTCTCATCGAGCAGTACCACATCTTCCCAAGAATCCGTTATACGGAAATATTCCTGGCCTACGCCGAGGCAGCCAATGATGCCTGGGGACCCAAGGGCGACCAGATTGGTGCCGGCTTCACTGCTTACGACGTCATCAAGGCCATCCGCCAGCGTGCAGGACTGGGCAAGGACATGTTCGGAGCCGACCTGCCGCAAGGCGACGCCTATCTGGAATCGTGCGCTGCCGACCAGACAAAGATGACCGACCTGATTCGTAACGAGCGCCGCTTGGAGCTGTGCTTCGAGAACAAGCGCTTCTGGGATCTGCGCCGATGGATGCTGCCCCTCAATGAAGCAGTGAAGGGCGTGAAGATTGTGCGCGATGAAGCCACTAAAACGCTTACCTATAACATCTTTGAAGTCGAGGTTCGCACATACGACAGCTCTTATCAGTGCTACGGACCCATCCCCAAGGGTGAAGTGCTCAAGTGGAGCAACCTCAAGCAAAACAAGGGATGGTAATAGCTGAATTGAGAAAAAAGAATTGAGAACTAATAATTGAATCATACAATGATGAAACTGAAGAAATATATATACGGAGTAGCCTTGGGAACATTCTCACTCGCATTTGCATCCTGCTATAATGCCGACAAGGATTTCCCAGACTTTGAAGGAGGTACAACGGCCTACTTCGCCTATCAGTACCCGGTGCGCACACTCGTGCTTGGCAACGACATCTATGACAACACGCTCGACAACGCCCACAAGTGCCAGATATGGTCTACCATGGGCGGAGCCTACGGCGGACGTAACGCCACTGTAGACATAGCTGTCGACGAGACGCTCTGCAACAACCTCTATTTTACTGACGATGGCGGAAATGCGGCCAATCCTGTGCTCCCCATGCCCAAAGCCTACTATCAGCTGTCGTCCAACTCCATTTCCTACAATGGCGATGCCCGAGGCTACGTGGAGGTGCAGTTCACCGATGCTTTCTTCAACGATGAGAAAGCAGTGGCCAACACCTACGTCATTCCCCTCGTGATGACCAATGTGAAGGGCATCGACCATATCCTCACCGGCACGCCGCGTGAAGGCCTCACCCCCTCACGCACCAACACTGAGGATTGGGAAATCCTGGCAAAGGACTATGTGCTCTACTGCGTGAAGTATATGAACCCCTGGCAGGGACGATACGTCCGCCGTGGCGTTGACAACGTGACAGAGAATGGCGTCACCAACACCTATGTCCGCAAGGATATGTCGCTTGTCAACTCCGACCTGGAGCACTACAAGGAGAATCCCATCAACCAGAACGACGAGGTATGCGGCATCACCACCAAGAACATGACGCAGGCCTACTTCCCCGTTGCAGTGAACATTGGCAAAGACGCATCAGGAGATGTCAGACCTTCTCAAAGGTGCAACCTCATCCTCACTTTCAATGGCGACAAGTGCACCATCACCAGTGACGATGCCGAGATTACTTCCGACGGCTCAGGAGAGTTTATCATCAAGGGCACTGAGAAGCCTGAGTACAAGGATTACCAGTGGGGCAACCTCGACGGAAAGCCCATCCAGCGCGACATTCTCCGCCTGGCCTACAATGTGAACTTCAAGAAGGGCAGAGTCATCGGCAAGAAAACAGTCAATGGTAAGGAAGTGGACTGGATCCTCGAGAACGACGTAGCAGTGTCGACCAGCGATACGCTTGTCGTACAGACGCGCGAGTCGAACAAAAAGGTATTCTTCTCACCCAAATATGTAAAATAATAAACGTAGGGAGGATAATAATATGAATAACATCTTTAGAAACGGCCTGTTGATGTTGGCTGCTGGAGCATTTGCTGTTTCATGTGCTGACTACAATGAGACGGATGGATTCCGTGCTGAAGCTGATCCCAGTTTTGTGGCACCATATAGTGACCTGGCTCCCGTCAAGTCATACATCGACAGAAACCAATATCCCAACATGTCGCTGGGTGCAATGCTCAAGGTGTCTGACTTCAACAAGCAGGAGCTGGCCCATTCCGCTGTTGTCACCAACTTCGACAATATTTCTTTCGGCTCCACGCTGATGTCGGGCTCCATCATCAACTCCAGAGGTGTCATGAACTTTCTTGACATGATGGATCTGCTCGACCATGTGGACGAAATAGGCTATGAGGTGTATGGCAGCCCTATCTTTGCCAATGCCAACCAGGCCGATTCGTGGCTCGAAATGCTCACAGCACCCATTGAGATTGCTGTGGACTATGTCGAAGGAAAGACGGTGAACTTCAATGATATGCCTGTGGGTGCATACGACGGAACGGTCGTGAAGGGAAAGGCATCTATCGTTGAATATGATGGCCAGCATGTCCTTCGCATTAACGCAGCCCCAGTCCCCGGACAAGTCAATATCATTGAGGGCTTTGAGGTGGATCCGCTTGCCAAGTACACGGTCACTTTCTGGGTAAAGGCCGACAAGGACGCCACCTTCAATGTGGTCTTCTCTGGCAACAAGGTGGCCGGCGCTGGACCTAATGAAACCTGGACTTTCAAGACTGGCAAATGGACCAAGATTGTTGTCGAGGCTCAGAGTGCTCCTGGCGAGACCGAGGGCTACCTCAGAATTGAGAACACCCTTTCCGCCATCATCTATGTCCAGAAAGTGGAGGTGGGCTACTATCCAGACAACCACCGTCAGCAGACGGCAAAGGAGAAGACCGACACCATCAACTATGCACTCAACGCATGGTGCGATGGCTTGATGAAGATTAACCAGGGACGCATCAAGACATTCGACCTCATCGACGAGCCCATCGACGCCAAAGCACAGCTCGAGAACGGCATGTGCGACCTCAAGCACTCTACGGAAAAAATCTTCTGGCAAGACATCATTGGCAGCGAGAACTATGCTCCTGAAGTATCGAAGCTGGCAAGCGCAGCCTTCGAAAGGCATGGCGGCAAGCCGGAAGAGCTGAAGTTCTTCATCAGCGAGACAGGCCTTGAGGATGCCAAGAAAATGGAGAGCCTCAACTATTGGATTCATATCTGGGATCAGCGTGGAGCCAAGATTGACGGCATCAATGCCAAGCTGAACCTCAGCTACAGCGAGGATGCAGCAACGCAGCAAGCCAACGTAGCCACGCTTGAACAGCTCCTTGCCAACCTGGCCTCTACGGGCAAGCTCATCCGCCTGTCCAACTTTGACATCATCTATAAGGATGCGGCAGGCGTCAGCGTGCCAGCCAAGGATATCACCGAGGCTCAGCGTCAGAAGCTCGCCGACTACTATGGATTTGTCATCAAGAGCTATATGTCCAAGATTCCGCAGGACAAGCAGGCTGGCATCTGCAAGGGCAACGTGGCCGACACAAGCGACCCGGTAGGACTCTGGGCGATAGACGGCAAGAAGGACTGGGTGCGCACTGCCACCTATAAGGCATTCTGCGATGCTCTCAGTGGAAAGTAACTCCTAAGGAGCTGAGGAGTAAGGAGTCAACTCCTTACTCCACAACTCCTCAAACAGAAATTATTTGTTCTTTTTATTATTAACTAAATTGTTCGATTATGAAGAAATTATTTACTCTTCTTGCTTTCTTGACATGTTTCATGGGAGCAAATGCAAAAGAGATTGTCGATGCAGAAGTTGACTTCTCTAAGTACAGCGACATCTCTGAAGTGAAATGGGCCGGCTGGGGCGCCAGCGAGTCAGCCTTGGCACGTCTCTCCATCCAGGACGGCTGCCTCCACTTCCACAGCGAGGAAGCCACCGATCCCACATGGGACTGCCAGTTCCATCCCATCGGCTTTGGCAACAATGCTGAGGTAGACGTTACCTACACGCTCCACTTCAAGATCAAGGGCACCGTGGCTCAGAACGTCTCGATGCTGGGCTTCGGACAGACACCTTACGGCGCGTTCCCCATCACCACTGAATGGGTGGAAGGCACGGTTGACTACGTGGCATCAAGCACCAGCGGTGATATCCT
>JAEEGH010012360.1_pt1 | contig 19171 bp, 19 predicted proteins | sample 9134181 | NCBI WGS metagenome assembly JAEEGH01 (sample SAMN16246544, study PRJNA631951) | gut metagenome | biome: gut microbiome; feature: rumen; material: DP-attached | host: Bos | place: Iran: Karaj | collected 2018-10 | reverse complement strand
CCGTCGTCGTTCAGGCGCATATAGAACGCCTTGATCTCCTTGGGATAGTCCGTGACGAACAACGGGCGCTTGAACACTTCTTCCGTAAGATATCTCTCGTGCTCCGTCTGCAGATCGGAACCCCAGTGGACCTTGTACTCAAAACGGTCGTTGACCTTCTCCAGTATCTCGATGGCCTCGGTGTAGGTGACGCGGGCGAAGGGGGAGTCCTTCACGAAACGAAGCCGCTCGATGAGGCCGTTGTCGTAAAATCTGTTCAGGAATTCCAGCTCCGGCATATATCCGTCAAGTATGTCGCCCAGCACGGATTTGATCATTGCTTCGGCCAGTTCCATATTGTCGCTGAGATCTGCAAATGCGATCTCGGGCTCGATCATCCAGAATTCGGCGGCGTGGCGCTGGGTGTAGGAACGCTCTGCGCGGAAGGTGGGTCCGAAGGTGTATATGCTGCCGAAAGCCATTGCCATGGCCTCGCCCTGCAGCTGTCCGGACACGGTGAGGTACGCCTTTTTCCCGAAAAAGTCTTCGGAATAATCCACCGGCCCCTTAACTTCCGCAGGATCGATCGTGGTCACCTGGAACATCTCTCCGGCGCCCTCGGCGTCAGAGCAGGAAATGATGGGAGTGTGCACGTACACGAAGCCGCGGCTCTGGAAGAACTTGTGGATCGCGAAGGCCGCTGCGCTGCGGATCCTGAAAGCGGCGCTGAAAGTGTTGGTGCGCGCCCTCAGATGAGCGATGGTCCTGAGGTATTCAAGGGAGTGCTTCTTCTTCTGAAGGGGATAATCCGGCGTTGACGCGCCCTCGATCTGTATTTCCTCCGCGTGGATCTCGAAAGGCTGCTTGGCCTGGGGCGTGACAACGATATTGCCCTTAACGATGACGGCGGAACCCACGTTCAGCGCGGCGATCTCGGCGTAGTTGGGAAGCTTTCCGTTCTCGAAAACCACCTGAAGCGACGTGAAATAGCTGCCGTCGTTGAGCTCAATGAATCCGAAGGCGTTGGAAGCGCGCACCGTGCGTGCCCAGCCGCAGACCGTGACGTTCCTGCCGTCAAGGCCTTCCGCTCCGTTTTTGAAAATCTCGAACAATTCTTTTATCGCTGTTCTCTGCATGGTCATACATCTCCCCTTGGGAAAGTTTTACCGGGAGATTTTATCACTTTTTCGCGGCTGAGTAAAGACTGATCGTCGCTTCCCGGAACAGAGCGGAAATAAGGCGTCAAAGGACAGCACCATAACGTTTTTCGTGATTTTCGAAAAAAGTGTGATGCATTGTGCTTTTTTAAAGATTTTTGTTGTCTTTAATTGTAACATGCTGTATTTTATTAATATAACCGCAGCCGAAGGCTTCCACTGAGATGCCGCTTTATTGCCAGAGGTGCAAAGAATTATGAAAGAAACGCGGGACGCGTATTGGGACAACCTCAAAGCCGTATTGATCTTCCTTGTCGTTTTAGGCCATTTCCTACTTGTCGTTATGGACGAAGGGGATGCCGTCCGTGAGACCCTTTACTGGGTCTACTTTTTCCATATGCCCGCATTCGTTTTCGTGTCCGGGTACTTCTCCAAAAGCTACGTCCGGAAAGACGGAAAGACACAGAAACTGGTTGGATTCCTTATTTTGTACGTGGCATATACCGTCTGTATCTGGATCATAGATCTGATATTCACGCACCGTTTCAGTCCCGATTCACTGCTTCAGACCAGCAGCGCCACATGGTATATGCTGGCAATGTTTATGTGGCATTTGCTCATTCCGTTCGTTTCCCGGATAAAGCCCATATACAGTTTTCCACTGTTTGCCGGTCTGTCCGTGGCGGTGGGCCTCTTCAAGGACTGCGGGACGTTCCTGGTGCTGCAGAAAGCCATCGTATTCTTCCCGTTCTTCCTGGCCGGGTTTTATTTCGACGGGGGACTGATCAAAAAGATAAAGCCCTGGGTCCGGGCCGCAGGCGGCGCCCTATTCGCCGCGTACACCGTAGCGCTGTTCCTGTTCTTCGACAAACTGTCAACGTTCTTAAAGGTCGTTTTCGGGACAAGAGCATTCAGCCTCACCGGCTTGTCCAACAAAGAAGGGCTGGTATTCCGCCCGGTCTGGCTGGTTGCGTCAACGATCGTATTGTTCGCATTGATGTGCCTGATCCCACGCAGGCGGCTATTCTTCACCTATATCGGCGAAAGGACCCTGGCAATATACGTCCTGCACCGCCTCATCCGGGATGTCATCACGCGCACCGGCCTGGACAACTACCTGGGCAAGAATTACGTACTCCTGGCCTCCTGCGTCGCCATCTCCCTGGCGATCACTTTCATCTGCTCCCTGAAGCCATTCACGCTGGCGCTGAACAAGTTGTCACGGCTCGATTTCATGATCAAGCCCAGGCAACAACTTGAACCCACGGCAATAGCGGAAGAGAGTAAGGCGGGGGAGTGAGAGGCAGGGTATGAGAGGAAATTAAGGCATAAAAGTCTACTAAGCAACTGTAATTGATAAGATACTATGAAAAGCACGATAGAAATCAAAATAAAAAGTATTACAGAATTAGACACCGACGCAATCGTCAACGCCGCCAACGAACGACTTGCCGCAGGCGGAGGAGTTTGCGGAGCTATTTTCATAGCGGCCGGATACAATGACTTGCAAAAAGCGTGCGATGCCATCGGTCACTGCAGCGTCGGAGACGCCGTGATCACGCCGGGGTTTAAAAGCAGATCCAAATATATCATTCATGCCGTTGGCCCGATCTGGCGCGGCGGAAGGCAAGGGGAACCGGAACTCCTTAGAAGCGCTTATATAAACGCTTTGGATCTTGCCGTCAGTAATCATTGCCGCTCCGTAGGATTTCCTCTGATCTCATCCGGCATTTTCGGTTATCCGGAGCAGGACGCCTGGTTCGAAGCGTTGACGGCATGCGGAACGTTCCTTGACGAGCACCCGGAAGTGCATATCGACATCGTTTTTGCCGTGCTGAGTGAGAGCGTGATGTCGAACGGGATAAAAGCGTTCCGGCAAACCGGCGCTTCGAAATATAAGATAGCGGATAAAAAAGACTGGAATACCCTGGAAATGCCAGAGAGCCATGACACTTTTGTTCTTGCCCGAACGTTCACGGCTGACCAGATGGACGCCTTGCGGAGAGGCAATATCCCCCAGGAGATGGAAGACAAATGGTTTTGGTATATGGAGAACGACACTTTGTTCGCTCACCGGAGCTGGACGGGTTTCTGCATATACGTCATCGAATTTAAAAAAGACGGGAATCACCTTGTGACCGTCAACAGAGATCCGGATCAGTATAGATGTTCCGATATCGAGGAAGACCGCGAAGCGCTTAACAAGCTACTAGACTGGTGGACTGGACCTGAATACGATCATTACAACGAGTGGCTGTCAGAAACGGTGGATATGCTGAAAAAGGCCGGAAAGATCAAAGATTAGCCGCGCCCGGTTGCTCTCCGCCCCGGTCTCATTGCCCTGAACGCGGCCGCTCCGTCAAAGATTCGTCAAAAAAACGTCCGAGAAACGATCTGCCGCGGCGGTTGTTCGCGCCCGTTTTTTATGCTACAATTACGCAAAAGAAACGGAGGTTTTCAGATGACACGACCTAAAATGTTAATTGCCGACGATAACGTTCAGATCACCTCGGTGCTGGAGCAGTACGCCATAAACGAAGGCTACAGCGTGATACTTGCCCACGACGGCGAAGCGGCCCTGGAGTCCTTCCGCAAAGACAAGCCGGATATCATTTTGCTGGACGTTATGATGCCAAAGCGCGACGGCTTCCAGGTCTGCAGAGAGATCAGAAAAGAGTCCTCCGTACCCATCATCATGATCACCGCCAGGGGAGAGGATTTCGAGAAGATCATGGGCCTCGACATAGGCGCCGATGACTATATAGTCAAACCTTTCGCCAACGACGAAGTCATGGCCAGAGTCAGAGCCATTATGAGGCGCATCACGGTCAATACGGTCCAGGAGAAGGTGTTCACCTGCGGAAACCTGGAGATCAACCTGGAAAATTACGTGGTGGAAGTCGGGGGCAACGTCGTCAAACTCACTAAAAAAGAGATCGAGATACTGTGGCTGCTGGCCAACAACAAAAACAAGGTCTTTTCCAGAGATTCGCTGTTGGACAAGATCTGGGGCTACGATTATTACGGAGACAGCCGGACCGTTGACTCGCACATCAAGCGCCTGAGGGCCAAGCTGGACGAGTTCCCCCATGAGGGCTGGGAGATCGAGACCTTCTGGGGCGTGGGATACAAATTTGCCGAGACCGCTTCCAACGGCTGAAACGGACCTTTATGAAACGCAACATAAAATTCGGGATCGCGAGAAGATTGACCGTTTATATCACTACGTGCCTGCTGTTGTTCGTGGTGGTGATCGGTTCCGTCTTCTCGTCGCTGCTTTATATCAATTCCAAAAACGCATACGAGAACAACCTCGGCAGCGTTGCCGCCGGTATCAGCGAGATGGTGCTTTCCATCACCCAGAGACAGGGCACTTTTACGCTGGGCTGGCCCGAGAATCAGGGGAACGACCCGTACCGGGCGGAATCTGAGGACGGGGAGAGGCAGTCCGATCAGGCGGGAGGAGAGTTCGGCGGCGGATTCATGCCCGACGGCGAGGTGCGGCTCAGCGTGTCGATCCTTGCCAGACTGATATCTAAATTGACCAACGCCACCGTGTGGCTCATTGCCCCCAACGAAACAGGCGACGGATACGACATGCTGTTCCTGATGCGGAACGAAAAGTACGTTGACACGGAATTCGAACATCTGGGAGAGTCGCAGAAGCAGTTCATAGAGATGCTGTTCGAAGGCAATAAAGGCACCACGAGGATCTTTGGAAACCTGTTTTCCGAGGGCACGATCTCAGTGGGAGAACCGATGCTGAAGCGGGACGGCACCACTATAGGAGCCGTGGTAATTCACGCTTCGTCACTGGGCATTCTCGACGATATGAAGAGCGGTCTGATCACGATGGCGGTCAGTATCGTAGGCGCGCTGGGGATCGGTTTCCTGGTGGCGATGCTGATGTCGAGAAACTTCACCAGGCCCCTTTTAAAGATCAACGACGCCGCGACGATGATATCCGAGGGCGACTACACCGCCAGGACGGGAGTCAGGCGGGACGACGAGATAGGCGTGCTGGCCGAGACCGTCGACAATATGGGCGAGAAGCTGGAGAAGGCCAACGCGGAGAGCGAGAAGCTGCAGAAGCTGAGGCAGGATTTCATCGCCAACATCTCCCACGAGCTGAGAACGCCCGTGACCGTGATGCGCGGCTCGCTGGAGGCGCTGTGCGACGGCGTCGTAAAGGATCCGGAGCTGGTCAGGAACTACCACGGCGAGATGCTGAAGGAGAGCAAATATATGCAGCGGCTGGTCAACGACCTGCTGGATCTTTCCAGGTTGCAGAATCCGGACTTCTCCATGAACATCTCCCAGTTCAATCTCTACGACGCCATATCGGACGCGGTGCGTTCGGCAAGGCGGGTGGCGGACGCCAGAGAGCTGGCAGTGGATTTCGAGTTCGATACCACGGAGTTCCCGTTCAAGGGCGACTACGACAGAGTGCGCCAGATGCTGCTGATCGTGCTTGACAACGCCGTCAAGTTTACGGAGGACGTGTCGAACCCGGTGAACGTGGCGCTGCAGAACGGGACGTTGACGGTGAAGAACGTGGGAAAAGGCATCGAGGCTGAAGAGTTGCCTTATATTTTCGAGAGATTTTACCGCACCAGGTCCGAGACCAACAAGAACGGCACGGGGCTGGGGCTTTCGATCGCCAGGCAGATAGCGGTGCGCCACGGGATAGGCATCTCGGTGCGGAGCGTGCCAGGCGGCGATACGGAATTTATATTCGATTTCGTGGGAGGCGGAGTGGCCTGAGGCAGCGCGGGAACCGACGGCGCGCGGATACCGTCAAGGTGCGGGAACAGAACGGAACGGAGAAAAATGCTTGACAGAAGATGGATCATAGATCCTCGAAATATAATAGAGGCAGGAGATCCTTCCTCCGCGGCGGAAAAAGCGGAGGAACTGCTTTTGCGCGCCAGAAACGTTGCCCCGGAAGAGGTCAATTCGTTCTTCGTGCCTCAGGTGCTTCCCGAGGTGCCGGAGGATCCGTCGCTGTTGGCGGCTGCGGAACTTATAATGTCGACTGCCGAGGACGGCGGCAGGATCGCCGTGTTTGGAGATTACGACTGCGACGGCATCTGCGCCACGGCTATCATATACCATTTCCTGGTCAACTACCTGGAGGCCGATGCGGAGTATCACATTCCCGACAGGTTCGGAGAAGGATACGGCATCACGCCTGAAGCGGTTGACCGGATGTGCGAGCAGGGCGTGGAGCTGATCGTTACGGTGGACAACGGCATCACCGCGGTGGCTGCGGCCGCCAGGGCGGAGGCGCTGGGCATCACCATGGTGATCACGGACCATCACCTGCCTTCGGGAGACCTGCCCGGCTGCGCGGTGATCGTTGACCCCCATCTCGAAGAGAGTGAGTTCGGGTTCAGGGACGAATGCGGCGCGGGAGTGGCGTACACGCTGGTGAGAGCCATTGCCCGGGAGCTGGGCATCAGCGACAGGGAAACCGAAGGCTATCTGATGTGCGCCGCCATTGCCACTGTGGCAGACAGCGTGCCTCTTAAGGACAAGAACCGCACCTACGTACGCCTCGGCCTTGAGGCTATGCGAAGGGCCATCCGCCGCACGGGATTCGGATCCGGGACCTCCGGAGAGGAAGAGTCGACGGCTTTCGGCCCGGGCATCAGGGCGCTGCTCACCGCCGCAGGCATTTACGGCGACAGTAATTTCACCGCCAACGACCTTTCGTTTAAAGTCATCCCCAAGATCAACGCCGCGGGCCGCCTGGGTTCCGCCGAGAACGCCATCAGAGTGATGCTCTCTGACACCGACGACGAGGCCGCGGAAGCCGCCCAGAAGCTTTCCGACGACAACGCCCTTCGCAAAAACATTGAGCAGGAAATATTCAACGACTCCCTGAATCCCGAAAGGATGCTGACGGGGCCCGACGACAAGCTGGTAGTGAGCCTCGGGGAGACGTGGCACCAGGGCGTGCTGGGGATCGTCGCCTCAAGGCTGGCAGAAAAATTCGTCAGGCCTGCGATCGTATTGACGCTGCAGGAAGACGGGGAGGATCCTATCTATAAAGGCTCGGGCAGATCCGTGGAAGGCATCGACATATACGACGCTATGCTGAGCTGCTCCGCCTTTTTCGAGAGGTTCGGAGGCCATTCCAGAGCCGCGGGATTGTCCATAAAACGGTCGAACCTGAGGCCGTTTATCGACGCCTTCAACAAATATTACGTCGACAGGGGAGCTGCGGAAGCCGGCAACGTTCAGGAGTACACGGCGGATCTGATGATGCACGCCTCTATGGTGGACGTGGCTTTCGCGGATATGATAAATGCCTTCGAGCCCTTCGGCGAGGGCAACCGTCCTCCCCAGATCATCGTCACCGGCCTGACGCTCGTAAGCGCCGCCAGGATAGGCGCGGACAATGCCCATCTAAGGCTCTCGTTCTCCGCCACAGGCCCCGGAGGAGAGATTCTCAGGATCGACGGCATCGCGTTCCGCTGCGGCAATCTCTACGAGACCGTGCGCCACATGGGCCGGGTGTCCGCGCTGTGCACTCCCAAGCGGGACGGATTCAGGCCCGACCAGCTTTCGCTTCAGGTCACCGACCTTCACGATTTCGACCTCGATGTTGAAAAAAGGCGCCTTTGTATGTATAATAAACCCTATACGACCTTCGAGAGTTTCGCGCCGGACGCGGAATTCATGAGAGCCGTATACAGAGGTATCTCGAAACTGCCTGACGAATTCACCTTCAACGACCTGATCGGACTCCGGGCGAGGCTGACGGGAGAAGGTTCGTACTGTTCCTGGTACCGGCTCAAATGCTGCATCGATATTTTTACCGAGCTGAAACTTCTGATCCGCCGTTCCAAGACGCAATTCGCGCTTGACAGAAGCGTTGCCAAGACGGACCTGGAGTCTTCCCGGACGTATCGCTCGCTTATGACGGAAGCTGTGACGGTACCCGCCGCCGGAACGCCGGAGGGATCCGGAGACCGCCCCTGACTCCCGCGTTTTTGAAGCGGCTCCGGGCAACGATCTTACGCCCGGCAGGGGAGTGAAAACATGACGGTCAACGAAGAGTATGAGATCCTGAAAACAAGAGTCCTCAGGCATAATCCCAATGCCGATATTGCCCTGCTCGAAAAAGCTTATAAACTGGCGGACGAGGCCCATCACGACCAGAAGCGCAAGTCCGGAGAGCCTTTTATCGTACATCCCGTTGCCGTGGCGTCCATGCTGGCGGATATGGATATGGACCTTGCCACCGTAATTGCCGGAATGCTCCACGACACCGTGGAGGATACGGACGTTACGATCGAACAGGTGGCCGCCGTATTCGGCCAGGACATAGCCTATCTCGTTGACGGAGTCACCAAATTAAAACACATACCGATGACCACCAAGGAGGAACTGCAGGCCGAGAACCTGCGCAAAATGTTCCTTTCGATGGCGTCGGACATCCGCGTCATAGTCATAAAACTGGTGGACCGGCTGCACAATATGCGCACCCTCCAGTACGTCAATACCGATTCACAGATCACCAAGGCGAGAGAGACGCTGGAGATATACACCCCCCTGGCTCACCGCCTCGGTATGACCAAGATCAAGTGGGAACTGGAGGATCTGTGCTTCAAATATCTGGAGCCCGAAGCGTACGCTTCCCTGGAAAAGCAGATCAACCAGAAGCGGGAAGAGCAGGAAGCTTACATCTCCAACGTGCTGTCCGAGATCAAGGCAAAGTTGGACGAAGCCGGGCTCAAGGCGAAACTGGACGGCAGGCCCAAGCACCTTTACAGTATCCACCGCAAGATGATAACCCAGAACAAGACGCTGGAGCAGATATACGACCTGCTGGCCATCCGCGTGATCGTTGACACGGTGCAGGAATGCTACACTGTGCTGGGCATCATCCACGAACTTTACAAACCTATTCCCGGGCGTTTTAAAGATTATATCGCCATGCCCAAACCTAATATGTACCAGTCGCTGCACACCACGCTGATCGGCCCCAGGGGCAAGCCTTTCGAGGCCCAGATACGCACCTGGGAGATGCACAGAGTGGCCGAGAACGGGATCGCGGCGCACTGGAAATATAAGGAGGATATGGACTACAAGGCCACGGACACGGACCTGAAGCTGGAGTGGGTGAGGAACCTGCTGGAGACTCAGAAGGACATCGACGACGCCAGCGAATTCGCGGAAACCTTCAAGATGGACCTTTTCACAGACGAGGTATTCGTGTTCACCCCCAAAGGCGAGGTCAAGGTATTTCCCACCGGTTCCACGCCCATCGATTTCGCCTATTCCATCCACAGCGCCATCGGCAACCGCATGACCGGCGCCAAGGTCAACGGCGAGATCAAGCCGCTTAACTACAAGCTCAAGACCGGCGATTTCGTGGAGATTATAACCTCCGCCGCTCCCGGCCGCGGCCCTTCGAGAGACTGGCTGAACATCGTAAAAAGTTCAGAGGCCAAGAGCAAGATCAAGCAGTGGTTCAAGAAGGAGCGCCGTGAGGAGAACATCGAGCGGGGAAAGGAAGCCGTGGAGCGTGAGCTCAAGCGCCTGGGCGTCAGCAATGCCCAGGTGATGCGCGACGAGTGGATACAGCCCCATCTCCAGCGCCACCATTTCAGCTCTATGGACGATATGTACAACGTCATCGGTTTCGGAGACGTTTCCGCCCAGAAGTTCGTGGGGAGCCTGTACAGCGAGTATCAGAAAGAGCAGAACGATAAAGACGAAGGGGCGCTGAAAAAGGCAGAAGCCGCGGCGAAGCGGGAGGCGGAGCAGGCGGCCAGGTCAGGGGACGAGTACGGAGCCGGTTCCGGAGGCGTCATCGTCAAGGGCCTTGACAACTGCCTGGTGCGCCTGTCCCGGTGCTGCAACCCGGTGCCCGGAGACTCCATCGTGGGATATATTACCCGGGGCAGAGGAGTTTCGGTGCACAGGACCGACTGCCCCAACATTGTGTCGTTGTCCGAGGGGGACAACCGCATGATCGACGTGCGCTGGGCTGAAAAAGTGAAGAGCTCGTACGTGGTGCAGATCGGGGTCAAGGCCGTTGACAGCCGCACGCTGCTGATGGACATCGTGAAGACCGTTGCCGACTGCAACCTGTCGATGACCGCCATCAACGCCAGAAAGACCAGGGACAATTACGAACTTGTTGACCTTAAAGTGGAGATCACGGAAAGAGACGAACTTGACAGGCTGGTGAGGCGCATCAGGCGGATCGAGAACGTGGTGGACGTGGGAAGAAGCGCCAACTGAGGGAAGGACTTGCTATGACAGCCGTGGTGCAGCGCGTGCTTTGCGCGGACGTTAAAGTGGACGGAGAGACCGTGGGGGAGATAGGGCAGGGATTCGCCGTGCTCCTGGGCATACGCCGTTCCGACGGAGAGGCGGAGGCGGACAAGCTTGCCAAAAAACTCACGGCGCTCCGGATCTGCGACGACGACAGGGGCGTTATGAACCTCAGCCTGCCCGATTATTGCGACGCCCGAGGCATGAAGCCGGAGATGCTGGTGGTCAGCCAGTTTACGCTGTGCGCCGATACGAGCCACGGCAACAGGCCTTCCTATATCGACGCGGCGCCGCCGGAAGCCGCCAGGCCCCTGTACGAATATTTCGTGGACAATTTAAGGAAGCGCGGCCTCCATATAGAGACGGGCATATTTCAAGCGGACATGAAGGTGTCGCTGGTCAACGACGGGCCGGTGACAATCATTCTTGACACGGACAGGCTATGATAAATTTTAAGAGATTTACTGACGGGCTGCTGGGCTCGAATACATATCTGCTGTACGACGACGTTTCGAAAGAGGCCTGCGTGATCGACGTGGGCAATCCTCCCGACGGGCCGCTGGCGTTTTCCAACGATCGCGGGCTCCGGGTGAAATATATCGTGTTGACCCACGCCCATTACGATCACGTGCTCTATATAGATGAATACGCCGAAGCGTTTCCGGAGGCATTGACGGCAATACACCCGCTGGACGACGCCATAATGGAGGATCCGAGGCTGAACTGTTCGCTGCTGTTCGGGTCCGAATGCCGTTTCCCCAGGGCGGAGCTGATGCTAAGCGAAGGCGATACGCTGCGGCTGGGCGGCGAGGAGGTCAAGGTCCTGCACACTCCGGGGCACACGGAGGGAGGCATCTGCCTGCTGACGGGCGATCACCTGTTTTCCGGCGATACGCTGTTTTACGACAGCTTCGGCCGCACGGATCTGGGCAGGGGAGATATGCTGACGCTTAAAAGGTCCATCGACAGGCTGTTCGAACTTCCCGATGAAACGAGGGTCCATCCGGGCCACGGCACCGCCACTACCATCGGCCGCGAGAAGCTGGAAAATCCCATCCTTTATATGATATGAAACTGTATTTCGGTCATCCGGGAGATCAGCCGGACTATCACGCTTACGAAGCGCTCCAGATATTCGGGGGCGCATGCGGTATGCCTGAATTCGTGCCGTGGCAGGAGACTATGTGGCTGCGGGCGGAAGAGGACGTTGCGGAAGGCGCCGAGGGCCGCGCAGATGCCGAAGGGACCGGCGCGAAAGGCGTTCGGGAAGAGATACCGGTCTTTTCCGACAGCAAGGACCTCGAGAGGTATATCTATATATTGATGCGCGATATCACCGGCTACAGTTCCCCCTGGGGCTGCCTCACCGGCGTTCGCCCTACCAAGATAGTGAACCAGCTGCTGTCGGAGGGCTTGTCCCGTGACGAAGTGATGCGGGAACTCACCGGGTTCTACCTGGCGTCGGAGCAGAAAGCGTCCCTGGCTCTGGAGACCGCCCTGGGGCAGAAGCCGTTCCTGGATATGCAGGCGGCGGATCCGGACCGCATCGGCGTATATATCGGAATACCTTTTTGTCCGTCGCGCTGCTTATATTGTTCCTTCACGTCCAATTCCATCGAAAAATACAAAAAATCGGTGGATACTTATATTGACCTTTTGCGGGCCGAGATGGAGGCGACGGCGGAGATCATCCGGGACAATGCTCTCAAAGTCGAGTCGGTCTATATAGGCGGAGGCACTCCCACGTCATTGGGCGAGGGTCAATTCTCCCGGTTCATTTCGGAAGTTGTCAGGATCTTTATTGAGCCTTCGGAGCATCTGCGTGAATTTTCCGTGGAAGCCGGGCGCCCGGACAGCATTACGGCGGTCAAGCTCGCGGCAATGAAGTCCGCGGGAGTCGGCAGGATCAGCATCAATCCTCAGACTATGAACGACGGAACGCTCAGGCTCATCGGCCGAAGGCACACCGCCGCGCAGACTGTTGACGCCTTCGATGCGGCAAGGGCCGCCGGGTTCGGCAACATAAATACGGATATCATTTGCGGCCTCCCGGGGGAAGATATGGAAATGTTTTCGCATACGCTGGACGAGATCGCCCGGCTGGGCCCCGAATCCGTCACCGTGCACACGCTCAGCGTCAAGCGCGCCGCCGATCTTAAGAGGGACGAGCGCAGGAACATGCTGGAAAGTTCCGTCGTGGGCAATATGGTGGAAGCGGCTGCGGCAAGGCTCGCGGCGCGGGGAATGCGCCCCTATTATATGTACCGCCAGAAAAACATGCTGGGCAATCACGAGAACGTTGCCTACTGCCTGCCCGGGTACGAGAGCCCGTACAATATACATATTATGGAAGAGGATCAGACGATACTGGCCGCAGGAGCCGGAGGAGTGTCGAAATTCGTTGCCCCGGGCGTGATCCGGCGGGCGTTCAACGTCAAGAGCGTGGAGGAATATATTGCCCGGTGGCAGGAGATGGCGGACAGGAAGCGGGACCTTTTTTCAAACACATAAGATTTGGGAAAAGGAGGGATATTTTATGTATTTCGCGCTCATTTCGGGCTTCGAGACAGCGCCACCTTCTTTCAAACGCCCAGAAATCCGGGCTAAGAGGTAAAATCAGGGCGTTTTGCGCTCGTTTCTGGCTTTGAGACAGCGCCGCTCTCTTTCAAACGCCCAGAATCCGTGGGGAAGAGGTAAAATCAGGGCGTTTTGCGTTCATTTCTGGCTTTGAGACAGCGCCGCTCTCTTTCAAACGCCCAGAAATCCGGGTTAAGAGGTAAAATCAGGGCGTTTTGCGCTCATTTCCGGCCTGAAGATAGCGCGGCCTTCTTTCAAACACCCAGGAATAGGGGATAAGAGGTAAAATTAGGGCGTTTTGCGTTCGGTTAAGGCTCACAGGCAGAGCCGTGCCACGGCGACGATCCCCTGGGCTGTATTGCCGCCCCTCCGCCGCTTTCGCCGCCTCATCGCCACTGCGTACCACGACACCGAATCCGCCGCTCCCGTTGCCGCCCCTACGCAGCCTTTGCCGCCCCTTCGCCACCGTTTACCACAACACCGAATCCGCCGCTCCCGTTCCCGCCTTCGCCGCCGCCGAAATTGCCCTTTCACCCCCTTCGGCCCCCTTTTTACGCCCTTTTTGACACCAAATCGCCCCTGATTTTCCCCCGAAAAAAATTTTTAAAAAAATATAAAAAAGTGCTTGCAATTGCCCTGCGGGGTATGGTAGAATTCGCCCGTTGCGGCTTGACAGACTGTGAAGTCGGAGATTGCTGCCGGAGAAAAGGCAGGTAACTTCGATGGAGAATGTCCGGTTCGAGAAACCGGGCGGCAAGTCCTTGCACTACAGCTCACGACACTCACGTGTCCGGTCTACCGTGTGGCCCAATTTGAAATCCGTAACAGTTCGGATATTTCAATTTGGATTTTTTTACGGGACAGTTAGGAAACGCACGAAGCAGTGGTTGATCTGATGTGCCGGCTGTTATACGTAACAAAAAAATACAGGGGCGTCCAATGCCAGGGACGCCGCGAAAGAGAGGATTATGTATGGCAAACAAGCAGAAAATCAGGATCAAACTTAAGGCGTACGATCACCAGCTCCTTGACCAGGCGGCTCAGAAGATCGTCGACACCGCCAGAAGGACCGACGCTATGGTTTCCGGACCCATTCCGCTTCCCACGGAAAAAGAGATCGTCACCATCCTCCGCGCTCCTCATAAATATAAGGACGCGAGAGAGCAGTTCGAGATGAGGACCCATAAGAGACTTATCGACGTCCTTATGCCTTCTCCGAAGACCGTAGACGCTCTGATGAGACTTGACCTGCCCGCAGGCGTGGACATCGAGATCAAAGTGAAGCAGTAAGCGGCAGCAAAGGACAGCTAAGAAAGTTAGCAGCAAGAAAAGGTATGATTCTTCAAAAGGCTTTGTCATTTAGTTCGGACAGAGCCGGTCATGTTCCGGAAGACGCCCGGGCGGAAAGCTTCGGAGCGGCGGAACCAATAACCAGGGAGGTAATTAGATGAAGAAGTTTATTTTAGGAACTAAGATCGGAATGACGCAGATATTCGCGGAAGACGGTACCTGCACTCCGGTTACCGTCGTGCAGGCGGGCCCCTGCGCGGTGGTACAGAAAAAGAGCGAAGAGACCGACGGCTACTGCGCGGTGCGCATCGGCTTCGGCGAGACCGAGCTCAACAAGCTGAACAAGCCCGAGCGCGGCGTGTTCGAAAAGCTTGACATGAAGAAGGGCTACAAACATCTTAAAGAATTCAGAGCCGAAAACGCTGACGAATTCGAAGTCGGACAGGAAATTTCCGTTGCCGCGATGTTCTCCGACGGAGACGCCGTCGACGTGCGCGGAACTTCCAAGGGCAAGGGCTATGCCGGCACCATCAAACGCTACGGCAACAAGATCGGCCCCATCACCCACGGTTCCAAGTATCACAGAGGCCTCGGCTCCATGGGTCCCAACACCGACCCCGGCCGCGTAATGCCCGGCAAGCACATGCCCGGACATATGGGTTCCGATACGGTCACCGTACAGAATCTGACTGTCGTTAAAGTTGACGGCGAACGCAACCTGCTCCTTATCAAAGGCGCGGTTCCCGGTCCGAAGGGCGCTCTTCTCGAGATCGCCGAATCGGTCAAGGCCTGATCGGAAGGAGGAAGCATAAATGTCTAAAGTTAACGTATTCGATATGCAGGGAAATATCGTGGACGAGATCGAGCTCGACCAGAATATTTTCGGATTAGAAGTAAATACTTATTGTATGCACGCTGCGCTCGTCTGCATGCAGGCCAACGCCCGTCAGGGAACGCACTCCACTCTTACCAAGAGCGAAGTCAGCGGCGGCGGACGCAAGCCCAGACGCCAGAAGGGCGGCGGCTGCGCGCGTCAGGGTTCTACCAGAAGCGCCCAGTGGAGACACGGCGGCATCGTTTTCGGACCTTCTCCCCGTGACTACAGCTTCACAATCCCCAAGAAGGTGAAGAGGAACGCCCTCAAATCCGCGCTTACCACCAAAGCCATTGACGGCAACGTCATCGTTGTCAAGGATCTCAAGCTTGACAGCCACAAGACCAAGAACATGGTTGCCGTAAAGAACAACCTTAAGGTTGACGATTCCGCGCTGCTGGTCATCCCCGGCAGAGACGAGAACGTCGTAAGGTCCTCGGCCAACATTCCGGCTTTCGACACCGCGTATGTGAACACCATCAACGTGTACGACATACTCCGCCATGAAAAGCTCATTGTTACCGTCGACGCACTCAGCAAGATTTCGGAGGTGTACGCATGAACGAGTATGATATCATTGTCCGTCCGCACATAACTGAGAAAAGCACAGAAGCAGCGGCTCTGGGACAGTACACGTTTGTGGTCAACAACGCTGCCACAAAGATTGACATTAAGAACGCCGTAGAGAAGATCTTCAGCGTAAAGGTGCTGTCCGTCAACACCACGCGCTACGACGGCAAGAAGCGCACCAGGAACGGCGGCGGCGGAGCGATCATCGGATACACTCCCAAGTGGAAGAAAGCCGTTGTCCGCATCGACACCGATCCCAAGACGCTTGAATACACCGTCGACGGCGAGAAGAAGACCAAGAAGTACAAATCCGTTATCGAAGATTACGGTTTTGCTCAGTGATGCAGGAGGACGTGAATTATGGGTATTAAGAAATATAATCCGACCACACCTGCCAGAAGGCAGATGACCGTCTCCACTTTCGAAGAGATCACCGGCAAGAGCGAGATCAAGACGCTCATGTCTTCCGTAAAGAAGAACGCCGGCAGGAACTCCTACGGACGCATCACGGTGCGTCATCACGGCGGCGGCAACAAGAGACAGTACAGGATCGTCGACTTCAAGCGCAACAAAGACGGCATCCCCGCAAAAGTCGCTTCCATCGAGTACGATCCCAACCGCTCGGCCAACATCGCCCTGCTCGTTTACGCTGACGGAGAGAAGAGATACATCCTTCATCCTCAGGGACTGAACGTAGGCGACACCGTCGAGTCCGGCAAAGGCGCCGACATCAAACCCGGCAACGCCCTTCCGCTCTCCGACATCCCCGTAGGTACCGTCATCCACAATATCGAGATGAAGCCCGGTAAAGGCGCGCAGCTCGTCCGCAGCGCCGGCGCCAGCGCTCAGCTGATGGCCAAGGAAGGCGTTTACGCCTCCGTACGTCTCGGCTCCGGCGAAGTCCGCATGGTCCCCATCGGCTGCAAGGCCACTATCGGAACCGTGGGCAACTCCGATCACGAGAACATCAGCCTCGGCAAAGCCGGCCGCAAGAGATGGATGGGCATCCGTCCTCACGTACGCGGCGTGGTAATGAACCCTGTGGATCACCCCCACGGCGGCGGCGAAGGCAAATCCCCCGTCGGTATGCCCAGCCCTGTCACTCCCTGGGGCAAACCCACTCTGGGATACAAGACCAGGCATAAGAAGAAAGCTTCTGACAAGATGATCGTCAGAAGAAGAAACGGAAAGTAATCGTAGGAGGTAAGTTATGAGCAGATCGATTAAAAAAGGACCTTTCGTTGAAAAGCGTCTTCTGGACAGAATCCTTGCGATGAACGAGAAGAACGAGAAAGTCGTTATCAAGACCTGGTCGCGCGCTTCCACGATCTTCCCCCAGATGGTGGGACACACTATCGCGGTGCATGACGGCAGAAAGCACGTTCCGGTATACATCACCGAAGAAATGGTCGGACACAAGCTGGGCGAATTCGCGCCTACCAGAACGTTCAGAGGCCACACCAACAAGAGCGAAAATTCCAGCTCTGTAAGACGCTGATAAGGGGAGGGATTTTCATTGGAACGTAAAATAATGAGCAGCCAGGAGCTTTTAGACAGAAGAGAAGAGCTCATAGAGATGTACAACGCGCAGAGCCGCAAGGCCAACAAGCCCGTCATCCTTTCCAAACGCGAGCGCAAGGTGCTCGGCATCGGAAGAGACCAGGGCAAGGCGACGCTGAATTACGCGAGGATCTCCGCCAGGAAAGTCAAGATCGTTCTCGACCTGATCCGCGGCAAATCTCTCGAAGAGGCATACGCCATCGTGCGCTTCACTCCCAAAGCAGCTTCCGAGCTTATTTACAAGCTTCTCAAATCCGCAGAGGCCAACGCGGTGAACAATTTCGAGCTGGACGGCGAGAAACTCTACGTCGCAGAGTGCTACGCGAACCAGGGCGCTACCCTCAAGAGAATGAGAGCCGCAGCCAGAGGCCGCGGAATGCGCATCAACAAGAGAACCAGCAACATCACCGTTGTGCTTAAGGAAAGAGACTGAGGAGGTTTATTATGGGACAGAAAGTTAATCCTCACGGACTTAGAGTAGGAATCATTAAAGACTGGGATTCCAAGTGGTATGCCGATAAAAAGAATTTCGCAGATTACCTGATCGAAGATCACAAGATCCGCGAGCATATCAAAAAGAAACTGTACACCGCCGGAATTTCCAAAGTTGTCATCGAGCGCAACGCTAACAAAGTTCTGGTCAACATCGAGACCGGCAAGCCCGGCGCGGTGATCGGCAAGAACGGCGTGGTCAGAGACGAGCTCAAGGCCGAACTTGAGAAACTCACCGGAAAGGCCATCAACATCAGCGTTTTCGAGATCAAGAATCCCGACCTTGACGCGCAGCTCTGCGCCGAGAACATTGCCGCTCAGCTTGAGAAGAGGACTTCCTTCAGAAAAGCCATGAAGTCGGTCATGCAGCGCACCATGCGCGCAGGCGCTCTGGGAATCAAGACGGCCTGCGGCGGAAGACTCGGCGGCGCCGAAATTGCCCGTACCGAACACTACCACGAAGGAACTATCCCGCTGCAGACTCTGCGCGCCGACATCGACTACGGTTTCTCCGAAGCGAACACCACTTACGGAAAGATCGGCGTAAAAGTCTGGATCTACAAAGGCGAGGTGCTGCCCGTCGCAAAGGCCGCCCCTGCCGCAGAAGGGAGTGCTGAATAATCATGTTAATGCCTAAAAGAGTAAAACATAGAAAAGTTCAGAGAGGCCGCATGAAGGGTAAAGCCTACCGCGGAAACAAGGTTTACGAAGGCGATTTCGGTCTTCAGGCTACCGAGTGCGGATGGATCACCAGCAATCAGATCGAGGCTGCACGTATCGCTCTTACCCGTTCCGTTAAAAGAGGCGGACAGGTCTGGATCAAGATCTTCCCCGACAAACCGGTGACCAAGAAGCCTGCCGAGACCCGAATGGGTTCCGGTAAAGGTGCCCCGGAAGGATGGGTAGCAGTCGTACAGAAGGGCAGAGTCATGTTCGAGATCGGCGGCGTGAGCGAAGAGATCGCCCGCGAAGCCTTCCGTCTGGCCATGCACAAACTGCCTGTTAAGTGCAAATTCATCAAGAAAGGAGAACAGGTCGTATTATGAACATCAAAGAGATCAGAGAAAAGTCCAGCGCTGAACTGAAGTCGACTTTGGATGAGTTCAAAGTAGAACTGTTCGACCTTCGTTTCCAGAGAGCGACCGGTTCCATCGAAAACCCGATGCGCATCCGCGAACTCAGAAAATCCATCGCCAGGATCTTAACAGTCCTGAATGAAAGAGAACGTAAGGAGGGCTAATTCATGGAAGAGAGAAATAAAAGACGTGTCCTTCGCGGCAAAGTAGTATCCGATAAAATGGATAAGACCATCGTCGTGGAGATCCCTGAAACGAAGAGACACCCGCTTTACAAGAAAGCCGTCAAATTCTCGACAAAAGTC
>JAEEGH010012358.1_pt1 | contig 19172 bp, 7 predicted proteins | sample 9134181 | NCBI WGS metagenome assembly JAEEGH01 (sample SAMN16246544, study PRJNA631951) | gut metagenome | biome: gut microbiome; feature: rumen; material: DP-attached | host: Bos | place: Iran: Karaj | collected 2018-10 | reverse complement strand
ATGTCGGGAAGGACCGTCAAAAACAGGGCCGTAGTCGACTTCGTCGGTGTTGACGCGCACGAAGCTGAAGTTGTTGCTCAGCGTGATACGGTGGCGCAGGCTGAAGGTCGGGGTGATGCTCAATGTGACCATGCGGTTGCCGAAGCTGTTCTTGTTGCGGCCGTTGCCGTAGTGCAGGATGGCAGTCGGATTGGCCAGACGGCCCTCATCCCGATGCAGTTCGCCGTTGAAAAGCTGCGAGAGGTAGTCGTCAGCATCGGCCAGATATTCCGAAAGGTTGCCGCCGGTGTCGTACAGATAGGGCGAGAGGAAGGGCGACTTGATGAGCGAGAGGAAGCTGGGGGCGGTGATGGCATCGTTGTCGATGTCCGATGGTGCACCGTCGTTGCGCAGGTTGCGGTTCACGTCGCTGTAGCTGGCGTCGAGACGGACCTTGAGCCATGAGGTGAGCTTCAGGTCACTGTTCATGCGCAGGTTGAAGCGCGACATCTCGTTCCTCTTCAGCGTGGCTTCGTTCTTGATATAGCCCAGCGAGATGTTGTAGTCGGCCATATCGTCACCGCCCTGTACGTTGATGGAGTAGCGCTGGGCGAATGCCTCGTCATAGACCTCCTTCTTCCAGTCGGTGTTGTTGTGATAGACGCGGTAATAATAGTAGTTCGGGTCTTCGCGCAGGAAGGAGAACTCGTTCATCTGGACGCCCAGGCCGGTCGTACCGATCATCTCCGAGACGTAGGTGCGGAACTCCGAGGCATTCATCATGTCGGGCAGTGTGGGCACCTGTTCGAACGCGCCCGAGATGTTGACGTCGATTCGGGTGTCGTAGCTGTGGCTGCGCTTGGTCTCGATGAGGATGACGCCGTTGGCACCCTTTGCGCCATAGATGGCGGTTCCGTTGCGCAGGACGGTGACGTTCTCGATGTCGTCAACCGAGACATTGGCCAACAAATCATTGTAGAAGCCCTCGTGCTTGACGCTGCGGTTGTACTGCATGTCGAGGATGATTCCGTCCAGCACGACGAGCGGCTGGTTGTTGACATACAGCGAGTTGATGCCGTTGAGCAGCATGAAGGAGCCCAGTCCGGGTACACCACCACGATTGACGGCGCGGATCTGGCCGTTCAGCGAGCTGGTCAGCTGGTCCTCCATCGTGACGTCGCTCGTCAGGTCGTTGACGCTGGCCGAGAGGGAGGTCTGGGCCGAGCCGGCAAGGCCTACCTTGTCATTGAAGGTCGATGGATAAAGTGCGGCATCGACGCCGGTCTCGCGCTTGCCTACCGGAATCTGCTGGGCGTTGTAGCCGGCACGCAAGACGCGGAGGCTCTTCACGTGGTCGGGCAGCTTGAGCGTATATTGGCCGGTCGAGTCGGTCATGGTAGTGATCCTGCTGTTTGAGAAGGCCTGTACATAGACACCGGCCAGCGGCTCCTGCGTGTAGGCATCGCGGATGGTTCCCTGGATGGTGGTGTCGGCCAATGCCGTTGCTGACAACAGCGCGGAAATGCCAAATATGATAGCTTTTTTCATTGTATTGTTTTTTTAAGTTTCGGAAGGGTGGCCGATGTCGGGGTCGTGACCTCCGCCCGTTCCACCTTTTCATAGCCCTACGTTGTCTTAATTATCAGCTTCTGTAGTTTCCATGTGAGGCTCGAAGATGACACGGTCGATGAACCATACACCCCAGAACTTGTTGGCCTCCTTGCTGGTGATGGCATTCTTGAGCTTCAGGCTCGTCGTGGCCTGCTCCAGATTGTAGCTGCACGTCGGGAAGGTCATGGTACACAGTTTCACCTTGTCCTTCACGAGCGGATCGTTGCTGAAGGCGCGTGTCGTGGTCGTGGGACTTTCGTTGCAGTCGAAGAGATAGTCATCGGCCGATGAGCCCTTCACATAATACGACGGGTTTTCAGGATCGATCTTGTAGCGTGTCCTGCTGTCCACGGTGTACAGCTTGCCGTCGGTGCCCTGGTAGGTGATTTCGGCGATGAACTTGGCGGGACGGCGGTTACGCTTGCCGGCCGTGCTCTCCTCGTCGAATGGCAGCGTCGGGTTGATGTTGCGTGGCAGGAACTCGACATAGATGTCGTAGGTGCCTGACAGTACGTTCGGAATCTTGCAGTCCACATAGTAGGGGTCGGTCTGCGTCTGCGGTGTGACCGAGATATAGTTCTTGTGCACGAGTGGATCTTTGGACGAAACCACCTCAACGGTCAGTTTCTTGTTCTTGACACCCTCGTCGAAGGTCATCTCGCTTGACTCGATGTCGCGCTCGATGGGGTAGAAGTAGAGCAGTTCCTTCTGGAACTGGCTGGGCCACTTGTCGAGCTTGTAGATCCAGCCGTTGGAACACTGCTGCGTTCCGCTCCAGGCCGATGGGTGGAACAGTCCGTTGTCCGGGTCGAACGGATACCAATAGACATGGTGCTTGTACAGGTCCTCATCAACGATGGTCGAATAGTCGGACTTGCGGTAGGTCCATGTCGTGCTGGCAAAATAATAGTCCGGACTGAACTGCGCCTTGGGGTTGTAGAAGAGGTCCTGCATCAGCGCGTAGTGGGCGAAACGCTCGTGCAGCGAGTCGGCCTTATCGACGGCGACATAGTTGAAATAGGTCTCGGCCTCGGCATAGAGCGAATCCCACAGCTCCTTGCTTGGAATCAGCGCCCAGTAGGTCGAGTCTTCGGCGTTGAGCACGCCGTAGCTGTAATCGGCGAGCAGGGAGTTGACCGAATAGAAGACCGAATCGATATAGACCGTCTTGCCATCGACAATGCCCTTGGCCAATGAAGCAGCCTCGTTGAGCTTGTCAACTTGATAGCTGTGGAGGAAGTCGCCGATGTGCTTGTATTCATCCAGGCCGATGAGAGCCTCGTAGATGTTGTAGTAATATGGCACCTTCTGCTGCATCGTGTGGAGCACACCGTTGCGGGCGGCGATGTTGGTCTTCTCGAACGGGATGTCGTTGAACGTGGTGGCCGTCTGCTCGATGGTCTTGTCGTTGAACATGTAGATTTTCTTGTCCGATGCATCGACCGAATGGGCGTAGCGGGCCACATGGTTCTTGACGAAGTGCAGCTCGACCAGCGAGTCGCCCGTGGTCGTCTTACACAGCTCGATGAGCGAGTCGCGGTTGAAGGTGCCGTTGACCGGAGCCCACACGGTGAAGAACTGGTCGTTGCCGAGCAGGGTGGCATAGGTCACGTCGGTCTGGCGGCAGTTGGAGAACACCTTCGTATTCTCCAGCACCTTGCAGAAGTCCGACAGCTCCGGGTGGGAGAGCATCACTTCATACAGGCTGGCGGTGCCGAGCGGGGCATCGGCCGTCTGTCCGTAGTGGTCATCCCAGTCGTCTTGGCAAGCGGCGAGACCCAGGGTCATGGCCGATGTCAGGAGTGCGAATTTTATTTTGTTGTTCATATTCCGATATTTTTTATTTCAAATGGTATTTTAAGGGGAGTGAAAGTGGAGTGAAAAAGGAGAGAAAGGGACGTTTGCTGTCGTTGCCGAAGGGGGAACGGGACGGACTGTGGTATCGTCCCTTTCACTCCCCTTTTACTCCTCTTCAGAGCCTTTCGAAGCCCTTTTATGTTCAATATCTGTCTTCGGCTACGGTACCGTTATAGACGCTCTTGGGAACAATCTCGATGTAGTCGAGTGACATCTCAGCGTTGTTGTCCAAGACCTGACGCAGACGGATGTAGTAGTTGTGGCCCTCCTCGAAATACTTGGTGGTGAGGATGCGGCGCAGGCACTGCTTGTAGCCGTTGTTGCGCATGGTGGTCTCGCCGTGTGGGTGGGTGTATGAGCCTGGGCCCTTCATGTAGCCCTGGTTGCGCATGGCCTTGTCATTGGCCTCAATCGCCTCCTCGTTGCCCAGGTCGGCGTCGAACTCCCAGCCGTAGGCATCGCCGAACTTACGGAGGTCAACTGGGATGCCGCACGGGATGTCGCCCGTCAGGTTGTCGTCGAAGTAGATCTGGACGACGGTACGCTCGTTGCCGGCCTGATAGCCGAGGCGCACCTCGTAGGTCTGGCCCGATGGTACGGGCGGCAGCTTGAACTTGATGTCGAAGTTGTCGAGGCAGGCGCACATGTCATCCTCGTACGAGTTGCACCAGAAGCGCTCGTGCACGCCGTAGAAGGTGTCTTCGCCGAAGATGAAGTTCTTCGTGAAGCCAGGCTTGAAGCCCATCATGAGGTATTCCGAGCCCTTCGACTTGTCGTCCGAGTTGCGGATGATGTTGCGCGCGCCGGCGTTCATGAAGTCGGGCGACAACGTGGTGGCGTCGATACGCATACGGGTATTCAGAATTTTGCCGATGGTGACCTCCTTGTCATACTGCACGATGCGGTCCACATAATAATAGACACCGTTGCGCGAGTCGCTGTAGTCAGGATTCAGCGCGTTGGATTCCGATGGTGTGAAGATGCGTGCACCGGCCTGGTCGCTGGTTACTTTGGCGCCAACGCCGTTGCGGTTCACATACTTCTGGTTGGCCGCATCACTCACCTTCAGGATGGTGAACGGAGCCATTGTCTCGTAGAACTCCATGATGTCCTGCTTGTCGGTCAGGAACTGCGTGCGGACCGAGCCGTCGAAGCCCGATTCCGAAACGGTCAGCTCCGAGTACGATGACCATCGGTCCAGAATATGATAGGCCACGAAGCGGTTCAACGGGTTCTTGCGGTTGGTGAAGTCGTCGTCATACAGACCGGCATCCTGTGGATAGGTGTGGTCGTAAACGCTCTTGGCATAGGCTTTCAGGTCATCGATGTTCTTGATGCCGTAGCGGTTGAAGATCGAGTCCGGCTCGGCAAAGACGGTGTACTTGAACTCGCGCTTGGCCGGGAAACGGTAATAGACGTTGTGGTTGCCGAAGTACTTGATGTGCTTCTTGTCGGCAACAGTCGAATCGGGTTCAATGACGTAGTCTTCGTCCTCGATGCGTGCGTCGATGGTGTCGGCCAATGCAGTGAGTCGCATTGCCTGGCCGAAGATGGTCAGGTTCGGGTCACCGCAGACGAGCTCGCCCAGTAGGACGGACGATGAGGTGATGACCTGGTTCACGATGTGCATGACACCGTTCTCGACCGAGTCGTCGCGGGCGATCATCTCGGACGAATTGATGTGATATTTCACGTTGCCGGCCACCGTGTCGCAGGTGAGCGTCAGGTAACGGTTGTTCATATTGGTCGTAGGCAGTGAGCCGTCGCCCAGGTCGGTCGTAAAGTAGGCCACCTTCAGGAGGTGCATCCAGGCTAATGTGTCACACTCGGCATCGGTCATATCGCTCACGCTGGCATAGTTGCGCTCGCGCAGCCACGTGTTGATGGCTTCGTTGGTCGGCGCAAAGCAGGTGAACGTGCCGTAGGTCGAGAGCAGGTCCCACATCTCGGCGCGGTGCAGCACGTCGATGAACTCGGAGAACTGCTCCTCGTTGTTGGTCAGGTAGTCCGTCACCATCTCACCCGTGAAGGTGTAGTAGGCATCCTGCGGAATCGAGTCATCGATACACGACGTCACGGTGGTGGCGGCGGTGCCGAGGCCCAGCAGTCCAATCAAGGTATAAAGTATTTTTTTCATAGCGATACAGGATTATTTTTTTGACGTCTCGTTGGTGATGTAGGCCGGATTCTGCTTGATGTTGTCCGGATTCATGTCAATCTCGCGCTCGGCGTATGGCCAGAACAGGGCGTTGGGCGACTGCAGCTGGATACGGATACGGTTGGCATTCTTCTGCTGTTTCGGCAGGACGGTGTTGATGAGGTCCTGGTTGTTGCCGTCATGCAGGGCGTAGCGTACCAGGTCGAACCAGCGCTTGCCCTCGAACATCAGCTCGCGGTGACGCTCTTCGCGCACCAGCTGGCGCATGGCCTCCTGGTCGGGATACTTCTCGGCCTTCAGGCAGTTGGCGTTGCCGTCGTTGAGGTTGTTGGCGCGGTTGTAGTTGGCCGAAACGATTTCGAAGGCCTCCTTCAGGTTCTCCTCGCCGCCCAGCTCGACCAGAGCCTCGGCCTTGACCAGCATGAGGTCCGGCAGGCGGTAGATCGGCCAGTTCAGGTTGCCTTTATTTGAATAGGTGCTTATGCTGTATGACACGCTCGGCGTGTTTCCGGCCTGTGTGGGCAGGGTGAATGATGCCATATAATATTGGAACTTGTAGATTTCGATGCCACTTTCAGGCACGGGCACCGGGAAATACTCGCAGAAGCGGCAGTCCGTGTATTTGAAATACTTGTTGGCGTCGGTAAAGGCACCGGAAACCAGGTCGGGATTCACGTTACAGAGCGCACGCTTGTTGGCGTCCTGCTGGCTGTAGATGAACGTCTGGGTAATCGGGTTCTCCTTGCTCTGGTCGTGGTCGTAGATTTCAAAGATTGACTCGAGCGAATTGCCTGTGCCGAAGTTTGCCTGGTAGGCATAGCCGCAGGTATTGCTGCCGGACTGCGCCTCGGTGTAGAGCGGATACTTGTCGTTATAGAGCCTTACACCTCTGACTGAGTTCGGTGACTCCTCGTGTACCTCGCGATAGACATTGGCCTTGAAGTCAATCACACGCTGGGCATAGTCGGCCGCAGCCTGATATTCTCCCAACCAGAGGTTGATGTCGGCCAATAGCGCATAGAACGCGCAGACCGTGACGCGGCTCGAGTTGTAGGGGTTGTCGGCGCGGGTGTATCCGCCCGACATGGGCGGGTAGAAGCGCATGGCGTCGCCCTGGACAGCCTCGAGGTCGGTGACGAGCTGGCGCAGCAGCGTCTTGAAGTCGGTGAGCGGGATGCGGTAGTCCTTGTCGATGTCGTCGTCGGTGAGTGACGGCTTGGTCACATAGGGGATGTCGCGGAAGGTGCGTACCAGATAGAAGTAGCACAATGAGCGGATCCAGGTGACCTCGGCAATGTGGGCGGCTAGGTCCGACTCGGTGTAGTTCGGGTCGCGCTCGGCTACCAGCGGTGCAAACTCGATGACGGTGTTGCATCGGTTGATGACCTGATAGAAGGGCGTCCATGTCACGTTGGGGTTGGTCTCAAGGATGTTCTCCTCGATGATCTGCTGGATGTTGATGTCGTTGGCGCTCTTGGCATAGATGACGTTGTCCGAACGGAGCTCGCCCCAGATGAACAGACGCTTCATGAGGTTTTCATCCAACAGGCCCGAGTAGCAGGAATAGACCACACTCTCGACGTCGGCACGGTCCTCCCAATAGTTCTCGAACACAATCTGGCCCATGGGCTTCTGGTCAAGGAAGTCGTCGCATGAGGTCAGCGTTATGGCCGATGCCCCCAGCGGAATCGCCACGCCGAGCAGCAGCTTGCCTATGTTTTTCGAAATATTTCGCATAATTTATATGGATATTAAAGGTTTTTAAGGGAAGTGAAAGTGAAGTGAAAAGGACGTTTGTTGAAGTTGTCGGGGATTTCTTTTCGATGGGCCATTGGCCACAACCATTTCCCTTTCACTTCCTTTTCGCTACTTTTCATTACCTTTAAGTATTTAGAACTGTATATTCATGCCGGCACTGAAGCTCTTTGAGCGTGGTGTCTGTGCGTTATCGACTACGATGCCGTAGCTGCCGTAGTTGACCTCCGGGTCAGCACCGCTGTACTTCGTGAGACAGAAGACGTTGTTGCCCTGAAGGAAGACGGAGATGCGCGACAGGTGCAGACGCTTGCAGACCTTCGGGTCGATGGCGTAGTTGATGCTCGTGTAGTTGAGGCGCAGGAATGAGCCGTCCTCCACGAAGCGGTCGCTGCCCAACCAGTTGTAGCCTGCATCGTGCAGGGCACGCGGGATTTCGGTCACGTCGCCCTCCACACGCCAGCGCCAGTTGACTGCACGGCTCTGGTTGTTGTTGTTATACATCGACTCGGCGTTCATGCGGGCGCCGTTGATGACCTTGTTGCCGTAGCGGAAGTTGAACTGCGAACTCCATGAGAGTGAGCCCCATGAAAGTTTGAAGCCGAAACCGCCGGTCACCTTTGGCAGTGAAGAACCGATATAGACGATATCGAGCTCGTTGATGTTGCCGTCGTGGTTGACGTCTTCGTAGATGGCGTCGCCGCCCTTGAACTCATATTCCGATCCGGTGCCGAAGGCAAAATACATCGGCTTGGTCTTGCCCAGCTCGTCGAGGATGGCCTCGCCGGCAGCATTGCGTGCTACTGGTGCGTTCGGGCCGCTGATGCCCGGAACCTCCTCGGCCGAATAGACGCTGTACTGATAGACGCCCTTGTAGCGGAAGCCGTAGATGGCGCCGAATGGGGCGTGACACTGGATGTGGGTCAGGTATTTGCCGTTCTTGAAGTCGAATTCCTGGTTCATGCGCTCCAGGATGCTGCCGTCCATCTCAATCAACTTGTTCTGGTTGTTGGCGAAGTTGACGTTGAGGTCGAGGTTCCACTTGCCCCAGTGGAGGAGTCGGTAGGTGTTCACGTTGAACTCCCAGCCCACGTTGTCCATGCGGCCCGTGTTCTTGCTTGGCAGGGTCTCGAAGCCGGATGACGACGGAATCGGATAATCGTTCATCATCAGGCTGCGGGTCATTGACTTGTAGAGATTGACATCGGCCGTAATCTTATTGTCCAGGAAGCCGAGGTTCGTACCGAGGTTGTACTGCTCCTTCTCCTCCCAGCGCAGGGTGTTGAGGGCAATGTTGTTCGGATAGACGGCCTGCAGGCCCATGTAGGATGTGGTGCCGCCGTACTTGGCGTAGAAGAGGCCCTCCTTGCCTGGCTGGTTGCCCACACGGCCCCAACCGGCACGCATGGACAGCATCGAGAGCCACTTGTCTGACCAGTCCATGAAGGCCTCGTCGCTGATGTTCCATCGGGCAGAAATACCCGGGAAGTTACCCCAGCGTGAGTCCTTGCCGAACTTGCTGCTGCCGTCGCGACGCAGGGTGAAGTCGAACGTATAGCGCTCCTTGAAGGCGTAGTGGACCTGACCGGTGAGGTAGAAGCTGTGCCACTCCGAGGCGCCGCTGTTGAACTTCTCGTCAATCAGACCGACGCCGGCCGACGAGGTCATGCTGCCGTAAGGCATGTTATAGTTGCCGTTGCCCTGCGAGCGTGAGTTGCCTGAGGTGAGCTGGAAGCGGGCCATGGCCATGAGGTGATGATCCGTGTTGGGGAAAATCGGCTGGAACGTCATGGTGTGGGTCGTGGTGATGGCAAATGACTTGCTCGCATCACTCTCCGACTTGTTGCGGCTCTTGTCCGTCCAACTGCCAATGACGAGCGATGACGGGTAGAACGAGTCTTCATAGCGGTTGAAGATCGAGAAGTTGACCTTGCCCTCGTAGGTGAGGCGTGTCGATTCGTAGTCGGTGGACATGAGGTCGTAGCGCAGGATGAACTCCGGCTGGATGTTGAAGGTCTTCTCCAGCTTCCAGGCCTCCTTGGCCAATGCCACAGGGTTCGGCAACGAGCTCTGGTCGTTCTGCACACGGAACTCGGGGCTGATGGTGCTGCTGATGTGGTAGAACTCATCGGTCGGCACACCGTCCTCCTCCTCGACATAGATGGCGAGGTTAGGCATCTTCTTGTAGGCGATGCCCAGCAGGTCGCCGTTGTTCTTGTGATTGTTCGTGTAGTTGAAGTTGAAGTTGGTCGTTACCTTGATACGGTTCGAGAGGAAATAGTCGAGAGCCGTACGCTCGGTGAAGCGGTCCAGCTTCTGTTCGATGATGGAGCCGGTCTGGTGGTCCCAACCGAGCGAGAAGCGGAAATTGGCCTTCTCACCACCACCCGTCACGTTGACGGCGTGCTTCGTCTCCAGACCTGTCTGCTTGACGGCCTTGCGCCAGTCGGTGTCGTTGTTGTACTGACGCCAGTCGGGGAATTCGGCATCCGAGTGCAGATACTGGATCTCCTTGATATTGGCCGCATCGTCGCTGAAGTTGCGGTTGAAGTACGACTCCTTGAGGAACATCGTATATTCGCCGCCGCGCAGCAGCTTGATGCCTTCGGGCTGGTAGGTCACGTTGGCGCGGTAAGAATAGTTGACGCGTGTTGCGCCGCGTGAACCGCGCTTCGTCTTGATTTCGATAACGCCATTGGCACCCTGAGAACCCCAGATGGCTGTGGCCGATGCATCTTTCAGCACCGAGACCTCCTCGATGTCTTCAGGGTTGATCTGCAACAGCTCGGCGAACTTGTCTTCCGTTGCGTTGTTGAAGTCGAAGTCCTTCTTGTAGTCCGACTCGAAGACGTTGCCATCCACTACGACCAGAGGCTCGGCGTTACCGTTGATGGTCGATACGCCACGCAGACGCATTGAGGTGCCTGCACCCAGGTTACCGCTCGCGAACACGATATCCAGACCCGAAATACGGCCCTGCAAGGCCTCGTCGATGGAGGTGACGGTGGCCAAGTTGTCGATTTCGCTGGCCTTGATGCTCTGCATGGTGCCGGAATATTCGTTGACCGGGATATCGAGGCCTGTGGTGTTGGTCTTCTTCTTCTGCGAGACGACAACCTCGTTGAGCGTGTGGCTCTGCTCCTTGAGCACGAGATTGTAGGTCAGACCCTTGATGGGGATTTCGAGCGTTTCACAGCCGATGTAGGTGATGCGCAGACGGTCTTGCGGGTTGCGGATGGCGAACGAGAAGTTACCGTTGATATCGGTTGTGGCCGATGCCATGACGCGGTCATCCTTGTTGAGCTCGACGATGTGTACGCCGGCGAGCACGTCGATTTCGTCCGATATGGTACCCGAAATGACGTCACCGGCCTTCTGTGCCCAGACCGAACCGGTCAGTCCGGCCAATGCCAGCACACATGCGCCTTTGGTAATGAATCTATTTTTCATATACTGTATTTTTCTTATTTATAGAAGAGTGGTCCGTCAATCAGGTGGATTGAGGCAAATGACGATGCCGAGATGTTGCCCGTAATCTGTCCTGCATTGACAAGCAGGTAGTCGCGTGAGGTGAGGTTCCAAAGCGGCTTGCCGTTGCCGTCATTCTGTTGGAGCACGGTGCGCTCGTTGCCCATCAGGTCGGTGACCTTCAGTGCATCGGGCGTCGAGTGTACCTCCAGGGTGCGGAACTTCTGGGTGGTCTCGTCCATATTGGCCGTCTCGTAGTTGCGCACGAACGTGTCGCCCACGGTCAGGTTGCCCTCTGCGTCATAGTCGGCGCCGCCGTCATTGGCATAATCGAGGCCAATGAGAAGCATGTTGTCCTGGATGTGGTAGCGCAGGAAGTTCTCCAACGTCTCCTTGGCCGTCTCGATACGCTTCTCCAGGGCCGGTGATGGGTTGTTCTCATTCTCGGTCTCCAGCAGGGCAATCTCCTCCCACGTGTAGAGACCGTACTTGTTCTTGTCGGCCAATGCCGCACGCAGACTCTCGTTGGTCGGAACGTAGATGGTGTAGTTGTAGTTGTTGAAGGTCGAGATGTTACCTGCGGCCGATGCGGCGTCGAACGTGCCGTTGCGCTTCGTCTCCTGCAAGGCGCTGCAGCCTTCAAGCAGGGCGAAGAACTCCGAGAACTCCGGATGCTGCGACAGCACGTCGATCGAGCTGTTGCGGGTGGTCATGATAGGCTGGGCCTCGTCCGGCTCGCCGTCCAGGATGTAGGTCTTGCCGTTGCCTCCGCTCAGGGTCTGGTCATAGATTCTGGTGACCTTGAGCCATTGGCCACGATCACGCTGGAATGTGCCCTGGACGTAGATGTCGCCGCCCTCCTTCTTGATGGCAATCACGCCGCCGTTCTTGGTGCGGTAGAAGGCGTGACCGTTCTCGACGTTACTGTTCAGGTCGCGGTTGCCTACGATGATGTGCGTGTCGAGCAGGTCCTCCAGACGGTCGGCAATGACGAACGGGTCGCGCACCTCACCGATCGAGTCGCCGATGACGTCGTTCTCCCTGTCATAGTTATAGACGGTGGCCCAGACGCGTTCATCCTCGGTGAGGGCCTTCTTGTTGTAGTGGAAGCGCCATACCTTGCCGGTTACGTTGGCATACGATACGGGATCGTAGTAGAGCATCAGCGCATTGTTGGTCGGGATGAAGAACGAATAGTACGAATCCAGAGAGTTGAGGTACGAACGGTACTCCAGACGCTGGATGGCCCATCGCCAGATATTCATGCTCTCGTTGACCAATGAGGGGAAACTAACGCTGATGAACGATGTCGGCGCAAATACCTTATTGGTCAGATAGATGGCTCCATTGCAGCCCAGATAGACCGAATCGACATCCTTGACGGTGATGCCCATGCGGTCCTGGTTGCTGTTGACGATGCCGGCAAACTTCGACGGAACGGAGTTGACCCACGAGTTCAACATGCCGTTGTTGAGCAATTCGGCCCAGATATGGTTCGGCACGCTGTCCATCTCGTGATAATAGTCCTTGATGACGGCACCGGCACCATTCCAGTAGTCGGTCATGGCTTTGTCCGATGGCACGAGCATCACGCCCATGTTGCTCTGCATGGCAACGGTTGTGCTCACGGCACCCTTCACGTCCGAGTAGAAACTGTTCCATCCCGGGTCAAAACGCAGATAGGAATCGACCTCAGGACCATTGTTCGGACGGTTGATGTTAGGCTCGCCCTCAAATGAACGCTCGGCAAAGTAACGTTTTACGAAGAGTGAGTCGATCTCCGTGCCGTATTCCAGATTGTAGGCGCGTGTGGCCTCCAGTCCGGCATAGTATGGGGCGCTGAAACGCTCCAGAATGCGGCTGTAGAGAGTCGTGTTCGGCTTCTTGCGGATGATTTCGGCCATGTTGTCCAATGGCACGAGCACCTTGTCCGTACGGTGAATGAAGCCATTAGGCAGGCGGATGTTGCCCTCGGCGATGTACGTGTCGCCTACGGTGGCATCGCCAGTCTGACGGCTTATGCGGTTATTATAAAGGAAGTTGATGTCTTCGTTCGTGATGCGCTTGCTCTGCAGGAAGGGCTCGATGAAGAAGAGCATGGGCTGGGCCGACATGTCTTTCATGCAGACAATCGACTTGCCGTTCTCACGGTAGTAGGTCCAGTTGATGTTGTTGTCGGGCATTTCGGCCGGCTGGATGATGGGCACCGTGTCGTAGATGGAGCCCGAGCCGGCGCGTCTCATGGCGTTGCCCGCAGTGGCCTCGTTCTGGCCGCTGGTGCTGGACAGGTTCAAGACTTGCAGCGAGTTGTCGAGCATGGAGCCGTAGAAGAGCATTTTCTTCTGGGCCAATGTCAATTCCTCGTAGCTTTTCACGCCCCACGGATTGCTCTTGAAGAACTCTTCGTAAGCTTTGTCATCGGCAGCAAGCAGCGTCTTGAGCGCCACTCCCGAAAGGGCATCGACGTAGTTCAGGTCATTGGCCAACCTCGCATAGGTGTTGAATCCGTTGTCCTCCAGATACGTCATCAGGTTCGATCCAAAGTTGGGTGGCAGCTTCTCGTCCAGGTCGTAAGTGTCCTTGCACGAGCTGCACCAACCGGCCGCAATAAGTGCGGCAATCAACGTGAATTTTGGTGTTGTTTTCATTGGTCGGTTATGGATGTTTTTCTTGTGTTTCTCGTTAAGAGTTCTTTGAAAATCGCGGCAAAGGTATGTAATAATAATAAAACAAACCGCTGTGTTTAGAAACAAAAACTATCAAATTTGATACACACGTGAAAAAGTGTCGAAAATTCAAAAAAAATGTTACATGCTTGATTGACTGCGTTTGACGTCATTGCGGCCGCGTTTTGTTTCGTTTTTTATGGCCAATGAGGTGAATACTTTCAAAAATGAAACATTGTTTTTCGTGTTTGAAACAAGCCATTGGCCATAAAAATTAAAATGAATACATTTGCGCAGCTTAAAACAAAAGGACTATGAGATATTTTCATTTTCTTCCACTGCTTCTGACTGTGACAGCTTGTATGAATCAGACCAATCAGTACACGACCCCGCAATTCGAGTCGTTCGCCTATAGTGGCAATGATGCGCGCTATGACCTGCCGTTCGACAGCGAGACGCACTATCTGAATCCTGTCATTTCGGGTACGAATCCCGATCCTGCCATCTGCCGCAAGGGGGATGATTACTTCATGGCCAACAGTTCGTTCGTCTATTGGCCGGGCATACCGATCTGGCACAGCAAGGATCTCATCGACTGGGACTTCTGCGGCTATGTCATCGACCGTCCGTCGCAGGCTTTCTTCTGTGAGGGTTCGCACATCGCAGGCGGCGTCTTTGCTCCCGATATTAAATATTGTGAAAAGAACCAGACGTTCTATCTCATCGTGACCATCGTGACCGGTTCGGGCAACGTCATCTTCAAGACGCAGGATCCGCGCAAGGGGTGGAGCGAGCCGATTCCGGTGCCTGAGGTGCATGGCATCGACCCGTCGTTCCTTTTCGACACGGATGGCAAGTGCTATATCGTGAACAACGACGAGCCGGCCTATCCCGCCGAATACAGCGGACACCGCGCCATTTGGGGCCGCGAATATGACTTGAATACCGACAAAGTGTGTGGCGAGCCCGTCGTGCTCATCGACAAGGGCATCCGTCCTGCCGACAAGCCCATCTGGATTGAGGGTCCGCATCTGTATCACATCGGCCAACAATACTTCCTGATGGATGCCGAGGGAGGTACGGGCGACGGACACTCGGAGGTCGTACTCTCGGGCCGCACGCCGCTGGGTAAGTTCACACCATCGGCCCAGAATCCTATCCTGACGCAGCGCACCCAGCCGCATGACCGTCCGAACGCCATCAGCTGTGCGGGCCATGCCGATCTGGTCTATGCGGGTCAGACGTTGGCCAATGGCGCATTCTCGCCCGACGACTGGTGGAGCGTCTTCCTGGCCTGTACGACCTATGACGGCGACCAGCTCTACAATACGGGCCGCAGCACGTTCCTCCTGCCTGTCTCGTGGCAGAAAGACCGTGTGAGTGGCGGAATCCAGCCGCTCATCCTGCATCCCGACTCGATTATCCCGACCGTCTGCGCCAAGCAGGACTGGCAGCGTGAGGTGGCTGCGGCCGAGGGAATCTCATCGGCCAAAAAAATCGGAAATCTTGCCGATGGGCGTAACCTCCTGCGCGGCAATGGCAGCTATCGTGACGACTTCGACGAGGCGACGCTCTATCCGTTGTGGTTCACTTTGCGCACTCCGATGTGTGACCAGCAGGCTGCCGATGGGCGTCTCGCCGTGTGGTACAATATCGCCGACGGCCGCCTCCAGCTCACTGGCCGCAACGTCAAACTCAGTGAACAAGGTCAGCCTTCGATGCTGTGCCGTTGGGTCAAGAACTCAACCTACACGGCGCAAACTCGTCTGCTCTTCACGCCACAGGATACACTCGCCCTGGCTGGCCTGACGCTGTTCCAGAGCGAACGTGCCTACTACATCTTCGGCAAGCGCCTGGGCGAAAACGGCCAGACGGAGATTGTCCTCCTCAAGACCGACCGGGACCAGCAGGATAAGGTCATTGACCAATGTAACATCAATGACCAGCGTAACATCTTCGCGGCCGTCGATCTGCGTGCCGAGGTCAACGAGCATACCGTCCAGTTCAGCTTCTCGGTGGACGATGGCGCCAATTGGATTCGTGTGGCCGGTCCGCAGGACGCCGACATCCTCACGACCAACTATGCCGGCGGCTTTACAGGCAGTGTCGTCGGACTCTATTCATACAAGAAATAATAAATTAGGATTTTCTGCCTTTTTCTCACCGCATTTGTGCGGATAGGTTTTGTGACAATTTTGGGCGCGTACCTGCTTGTGCAGATGCCGCCCGATTTTTATGTTTCAGTTTGACGAATGACAGAGTGAGATTTCTTGTCCTTCCTATTCGTATTTTGGATTTTATGGCCGATGCATTGGCCGAAATCGACAAGATGTTTCATTTGTAATCGGCATCTACAGTAGCTCAGACTGCGCTTCGGACGGATTCTTTCAATTATGTAACATTTAAAACATTGGCCACAGACTGAATTTCGGGTTCAATCTGTGGCCAATGTTCTGGCTGTCGGTGTTCATCAGAAAGTGTAGCCGAGGCTGGCCATCGCACCGATGCAGTTTTCCGACATTTTGCTGTAGGTCTTGCTGTCGTCATCATCGTTGATGTGCAGGAAATTGATGGCTCCGCGCACACGGAAATTTTTCAGCCAATGCTTGTCGGCCAATGACGGATAATACTCCGACAGATTGTAGAGATTGTACGAGAGGCCGGCCCTTACGCCGAACATTACGCACGTCGGCGCGTCGTTGTCGTTGTCGATGCGGTCTCTCACTGCCGTTCCAATCAGCATGCCGCCGTAGGCCTCGACATAGGGCGTGAATCCCCAGAACTCTGCCTCGGGGATGTCGCAGTCAATCACGATTTCCAGCGGAATGTGGCGCGAGTAGTATCGGCCTACCGAGTGATAGTAGCCCGTCGCGATGCCGGCCGCAAAGTTGGGGTTGAAGTGGTAGAGCAGGGTGGCGTAGAGCTGTCCGTTGGTCTCGTGGATGTCACCCAAACTTTCCGTGATACCTGCGCCAAGCAGCAGCTCGAACTTGCTTGCGCACTTGCGTTCACACTTGTTGCGCTCGATCGGGATTTTGTAATCGCCTGGGTAGTATTCCTCAAATGGCTCGACCGCAGCCGCCCCGTTCGGATTGTAGTCGATGACGAAAGATTGGGAACTATTCTCTTGCGCGAGGATGAATGTCGGTAATGCCGTGAGAATTAACAGAAACAGCTTCTTCATAATGGTGAAAGTTTTAGACGTTGGTGACTTGTTCGCTTCATCGCCGGCGTTCGGGGAAATATTTGCTTGGGATTTTCTGTGGCGATGGCCGATATAATGAAACTCTGGTGCAAATGTAGTGCAATATTTCGGAAGTCGCGCAATTTTTCCTGTTTTTATGGCCCATGTCGTTGCTTTTTTGCTTGTAAAACCGATTGCTTTGTCATGCCAACCTGCCCAAATCCGGGACATTGGCCGATGAAACCCGCCTTTTCGCGCGCGTAAGATATTAGTTGTGTGGCCGAAGGGCATTGGCCGAAAACCGGAAAGTTGTGTGGTGATGGGAGAAACATAGGACAAAGACCTGTCTCGATTTGCATAAAATCGGGCTTAAGATGGACGAAAATATGATTCCACCGTTATTTTAAGAGAAATTTATCAAATCTGAAAGTTTTTGTATCAAATTTTTATGTCATTGGCCGTGAAAGAGACTAACTTTGCGCCGTCAAAACACAAAACATGAACAGTGTGCAAAAGTTCTTATTTTTGTCTCATCAACAGTTTTTGTTGAAACCTTAACCAAGTCGTTGTATTTATGGTTATATATATGTTGCCCGAATGTCAATGATTTAATGCCATTACGAGCAATTTTTCCAACTTTTGCAGAGCAAAATGTCAAATGCCTATACTTTCTCATAAACTATTTTATATCTATTCGGTTAGTTGTTGCAAACGTTGGAAGTAAAAATCATTCGTGCGACGGGAGTCTGTGCTTGTTTTAATCTCGTTTCCGCACATTGATGAGGGAGTCTGCTCTTTGTTGAAAAGGGCAGACATCTTTTTTTTTGTCGGGACGTTTGTTCTTGGCCAATGGTGCATCGGCCATAAAAATGGACACGATTGTTGCATTTTCGGAAAAAATCGTTTATCTTTGCCGCAACTAAAATAAGAAGGACATGGGAAAATCAGCTTCAACCAAATTGTTGGAACGCATCACCGAGTGGTACAACCAGCATCCGAACAACTCGTATAATTATTTACAGATTTCGCAGGAGATGGGCATCTTCGGCCGCAGTAACCGCGCCGATGTCTATGACGTGCTCGCGCTGTTGGCGCAGCAGGGTTTCCTGCGTGAAGTGTCGCCAGGCCGCTACGCCTTGGGCCAGATCAAGGGCGAAGACATGATCGGCATCTTCGACCGCCGTCACAATGGTATGCACCAGGTCACGGTCGAGGGACATGATGAGCCGTTCACCGTGCTCGATGACGACGATATGCAGGCGCTCACGGGTGATAAGGTGCGCATCCAGCGCGTCCAGGGCCGCAAGTCCGGCCGTAACTGGCGCACGATGGGCGGTCCGCAGGCCCGTGTCATCGAGGTCGTCGAGCGGGTGCCGCACCGTTATGTAGGTGTGCTGCAACGCAACAACAAATATGCTTTCGTCACGCCCGACAATCGTTCGCTGGACCGCGACCTCTATATCCCCAACGAGCTGCTGGGCAAGGCCAAGGACGGCGACAAGGTCGTGGTCGATTTCCAGCGTTGGCCGGCCTTCTCCAAGAACCCCATCGGCAAGGTGGTCGACGTGCTCGGCAAGAAGGGCGACAACACGGCCGAGATGCACGCGATATTGGCCGAATACGGTTTGCCCTACCGCTATCCGAAGGCTGTCGAGAAGGCGGCCGACAGAATTTCCGATGGTTGTACGGCCGATGAAATTGCCCGCCGCGAGGATCTGCGCGAGGTGTGCACCTTCACCATCGACCCGGCCGACGCCAAGGACTTCGACGATGCGCTTTCATTGCGCCGGCTCGACAACGGACACTGGGAGGCCGGTGTGCATATTGCCGATGTGACCTTCTACGTCAAGCCCGACAGTATCATCGACAAGGAGGCGTTCAGCCGTGCCACGTCGGTCTATCTCGTGGACCGCACCATCCCGATGCTGCCTGAAAAGTTGTGCAACCAGCTCTGCTCGCTGCGTCAGGACGAGGACAAGCTCTGTTTCAGCTGTCTGTTTGAGATGGACGATGATGCCAATGTCCTGAAGAGCCGCATCGTGCGCACCTGCATCCGTTCGAACCGCCGTTTCACCTACGAGGAGGCCCAGGACATCATCGAGACGGGCAAGGGCGATTTCGCGGCCGAGGTCTTGCAGCTGGACCGGTTGGCCAAGCAGTTGCGCGCCCGCCGTTTTGCCGAGGGCGCCATCGCTTTCGACCGCGCCGAGGTCAAGTTCAAGATTGACGAAAACGGTACGCCGATTGATGTCTTCTTCAAGGTGTCGAAGGATGCCAACAAGCTGGTCGAGGAGTTCATGCTGTTGGCCAACCGCACTGTCGCAGAGGCTATCGGTAAGGTGGCCGATGGTTCCAATTCGCGTGCCAAGGGCAAGTCCAACCGGAAGCCGAAGACCTTTGTCTATCGTGTGCACGACCAACCGCAGCCCGAAAAGCTGGAGAACTTGTCGAGCATCGCCTCGCGTTTCGGGCACAAGATGCCTGCGATGGGCAG